>JACCDZ010402605.1_pt1 | contig 46180 bp, 44 predicted proteins | sample 7449551 | NCBI WGS metagenome assembly JACCDZ01 (sample SAMN15323452, study PRJNA562643) | freshwater metagenome | isolation source: river surface water | place: USA:Blue River Watershed | collected 2017-08-18
CATTAAACCAGCAGTAGCAGGGGATTTGAATGAAATTTACGCCGATGTTTGTCGCATTATTACCAGCGCTTACGGTATTTGCGAGTCAGGCTGCCACTTATCAGGTTGTTGAACTTGGACCGCTTTCAACGCATAAATCGACTTTTTCGCAAGCGATCAACAACAACAACCAATCGATCGGTAATGCGTCGGATCTATATAACTATCCAGTTGATTTGGATGAAATCAACTTTGATGCGCCAATCATCACTAACGGTTTAACGGCTGTTGAAATTGAAGAGACTAAAAAGGGCAACGTTTCTGCAAAAGCGCTCGCTGTTTTACTGCAATATTTGACCGAACAGTCTAAAAATTACACAGTGCAACGTTATGCACGTACTTTCCCGGTTCGCTTAGATACTAAACAAATGGTTCGTATTCGCGAAACTGCGACTGTGCAAACCAATAATGAATATTTAATTGACATCAATGATTTAAATTACACCGTTGGTCATGCGACTGCGCCATTCGTGCAACAGCGTTTTACCCCAGCGGCGACACCATCGCAACCAAACCCGGTTGAGCAAAATTTATGGGTGCCACAGAAGTCACACTTAAAAGCGATTTTGACAACAGATAAAGGCTCATTCACTTTAGAGCCTTATTACAATGATGTTGGCGGTGGTTTTGCGATTACTCGGGGTTTAAATAACACTGGAACTATCATCGGTTTCGGAAGTACTGCGATGTCTGCGGAAACTGAAGCCACTATCAAAGCAAACTGCGACGGCGGGCAAACACCTGAAAACCTGTGTTACTACCAAACCTCATTAGCTGATCCGTACGAAAGCAACGGCATGGTGTGGCAACTTGATAGTTTCGGCAAGCCAGGTGTTGCTCGGGTACTCAAAGTGTTTGGAGATCGTTACACTGGTTTACCGCACACTTTGAATCAGTACACCAAGATCACTTACACCAGTACACCAAATGATTTGAACGATGCTGGGTTGATTGTTGGGCATTCGACTTGGTCTGACAGCACTGATATTCGCTTTAGTGGCAACACCGGTCGTGATGAAGTTTATTCTGCTATTCATGCAGCGATTTTTGACGGCGATGAAATTAAACATTTCATTGATGACAAAGAATGGCTCGGTAGCTCAGCAACCAGTATTAACAATAAGGGTTTAGTGGTTGGTTATGCGAACAAGGTTATCAACAGTGCCATTCGTAGTAAGTTTTTCATTTATGACTACAACACTGATCGTTTAACTTTCCCTGCAGATTTATTTGAAACCGCAACCACAACGCCGAAGAAAATCAACGACAACAATAAAATCGTTGGTACCACTGAAGCCTTTACTCCTGGTACAAGTGCCCGGAGTAACGTTGGTTTTGTCTATGATTTGCCAAGTAATACCTTCAAAGACTTAAACTCGCTGCTGCAATGTAATTCTGGTTATACCATTGTTTCCGCAGATGATATCAACGAGAAAAACGTAATATTGGCGACAGCAGTCAAGCAAATTGAAAAACGTGATGTGAAAGGTGAACTGGTATTAGACAGTGCAGGTAACGTTATCAAAGAACCTGTAGCTATCTCTGTACAATTGAATCCAATCGCAAACGGCACTATAGATAATTGTAGTACTGAGTTATCGCAAGGTTATGAGCGTAAAGGCGGAGCCTTCCAGTTTGGCTGGTTGTCTTTATTAGTGATGCTTGGTGTATACCGTCGTCGCAAATAATACGCTGTAGTTGCAATTTGTATAAAAACCCCGGCCTGTCCGGGGTTTGTTTTTGCGATATCGACTGTTCGGCAATGTGAAGCTCATCCTTACAATCACTTACACAAGCACAGCAATTGGCCGACAGTTATCATATGTTGGCTTTGGCAGAATGCATCACAACATTGATTGCCAAACGAGTCTCACTATGAAATTTGCCTTATCCAAATTGACTTTGTGCTTAGGTCTTTACTCCCCTGTTTTGTTAGCTGACGAAATTGCTCCGCCGCCAAAGTCTGAGCAAGCGATTGAACGAATTCAAGTGCATGGTGCTGGGTATAGCGCAGCAAGCCAAACAAATGATGAAACCGAGCAGCTGCTGAAAGTTGCGGGGATCATGAACGATCCAATGGCCGCGGTGTTTAGCCTACCAGGTGTGGTGTATGCCGGTGGCGATTTTGGCGGCATGCCAGCCGTCAGAGGCTCTGCGCCTGATGATAATTCGTTTCTGATTGACGGATTACCTGCCGGCTATTTATTTCATATGTTCGGGAACAGTGTGCTAAATGAAGCCTTGTTGCAAGACTTCCATTTGGAAAGTGGTGGTTTTGGTGCACAGTATGGGAACGCGACTGGCGGGGTATTTTCAGCAACACTCCGGGATCCAAAAGACCAAGCTGTCGGTGGTGAGGTTGAAATGAGTTTGTTGCAAATGAGTGCGTTGGTTGAAGGGGCCGTGACGGATGACCAAGCCTTTTATCTCGCCGCTCGGCAAAGTACCATTCAATACTTCATTAAGTCTGGCGATGAACTGGACGATGGCATAAAAATCTATCAACCACCAAAAAGTTCTGATTATCAAGCGCGATATCTAGTTGAACTCGCGCCAGAGCAAAAATTAACGCTGACGCTAACAGGTGCAACGGATAGTGCCCGCGCGAATATCAGCAAGTCGTCTGAGCAAGGTCGCACCGATCCGGAATCCGTTGGCGATGTGCGTATCGACAGTGCCTTTGCCAACCAGCAATTAAACTACCAATTCGAGCATGCAGCCGGTCATTTGTTTAATATCCGCTACCAACATAGCAGTAATAGTGAAGATAACCTTTATGGAGGTGACCAATTTGTCCGCTACAAAGATTCGCAGCAGTTTTTGCAAATGCTTGCACGCTGGCAATTATCGCCAGAACAACAATTGCAAGTTGGCGCCGAGCACAGTCAACGCGAAGCGGACTATAGCTTTGATGTGATCCCGTATTTTTGTACTGATCACCAACCTGACTGCTTTGCCCAGCGAGGTGAACGGGTGAATGCAAACGATCATCTAGATTACCAAACCAATAGCGTTTTTGTTCAGCACCGTTGGCAGTGGAATGATTACCTAAGCTCTTCGGTCGGTGTTCGTTATGATCAACAAAACTACACTGATGAAAACTTCGTACAGCCAAGGGCAGAACTCAGTCTCCAACTTACGCCTGAGCAGCGCTGGTTTGTCCGAGCAGGACGCTACAGCCGTTTGGCGGATTTGGAAAAGAGTTTACCCGTGCTTGGCAACCAACACTTGCAACAGCCTACGGCGAACCATTATGTGTTAGGGCAAGAGTGGCAGCTGCTTGAAGCATGGAGCCTTACGAGCGAAATTTATCTGAAAAAACTGCAGAAATTACCATTGGGCTTAACTGAACAAGATGCTGACCAAGACCTTCATTACAGCAACGACAGTGAAGGCCAAGCTTACGGTGCAGAATTATTATTGAAAAAACAGCGCAGTGCTGGTGATTGGTATGGCTGGAGCTCGCTAAGTTGGTCAAAAGCCGAGCGAACAGATTTACGTAGAAATCAAACCTCTGAATACTATTTGGATACCCCTTTGGTCGCTAATTTGGTCGTTGCGTACCCTTATGATGAAACTTGGGATTTTAGTGCACGTCTTACGGTCCGCTCCGGCGCCAAATACACGCCAATTATTGGCAATAAGCCAAATCCATACTATCCAGATTATCAAGTGGCGGTGTACGGCGAGCTGAATTCGGAAACTCTGCCGGTTTACCATCGTTTAGATATTCAAGCGGAGCAACAAGGCTCGTTGTTTGGTTTACCGGTTACCTACACTTATGCAATTTTGAACGTATTAAATCGCAAGAATGTCTCGGGATATTTTTTACAAAAAGCCAAGGCGGGTGAGACGCCTGCGTACAATATTGAAGCAGAAGAAAATCTCGGTATCTTTCCCTCAATTGGTCTAAAAGTGCAGTTCTAATGCAGGAAATTAAATAACCATCACATCTACTTACACTTTTTAAACATTATTTGCCGGGCCTCAGCAGTTATGATGAGGCCTTAGTTTTTGCGGGGGTTACGATGCGTTTAAGTAGTTGGGTGAGCCTCGCGCTATTGTTCAGTGCTAGCGGTTACGCCAAGGTCGAAGAAGTCGAATTCATCGGTTATTTTGCCGTGGGGGCAGGCTATCAACATGCACAAATTGCAGCGCTGGACCAGTCAGTCAATAAACGACTATTGCTAAATTTATCGGCTGATGTGAGCTACCGAAATTTCTTTATTGAATCAGATGAACGACGTAATGTCTTGCGCTACGGTAGTGGCATCATTGGCTATTATTTGTGGCAACAAGAACACAGTAGTTTGGCGCTTATTGGCACTGGCTACCATCAAGCAATAGGGCCTGATTTAAACACGGCGTTTGGTCGTCAACATATTGCCGAACTCGAAGGCCTTAGCCTTAGGGACTCAGATTTTCTACTCGGCCTTCGTTATCAATATTTGGAAGAGAATCATTATTGGGCGATTGAAGTCGGTCAAGATGTTGATTCTCATTACAGTCAGCAATTACGTTTTTTGTATAGTTATCGTCAACCAATTAGAAATTGGGACCTCTACTACAATGCCGGTTTGTCATGGTCAGCTGCTAAATTGGTCGATTATTACTACGGGATCAGTGCTTTGGAAAGCAACCCTCAGCGTGCGGAATATCATGCCGGTGCTGGCCAACAATTGCATGTCGGCGTGAGCGGTTTATATCCACTAAGTCCGGATTGGTTGTTCGAAATGAGTGTTGCCGCCAATGTATTTAGCAGCGCCTATACCAATAGTCCGCTCAGCAGTCGGGATGTGGAATTGCTTAGTTTGGTGAAGTTCCGTTATGTATTTTAAGCAATGCTTGCATTTAGTGTTCTTGGCTTTGCTGTCGTTTCCATTAGCAGCGGATGAAAGGAATAGCCCGCCAATCTCACTAAAACTGACACCTGAAACCTGTGTAGCGCTGCAACAAGGGCGATTATGCTACGCCAACGTTAATATCAGTTGGCAAAGTCATGAGCCACAAGACCTCTGCCTAAAAATCGGTCACCAACAATTGCAATGTTGGCAGGCGAGTCGTAGTGGTCAGCTCCGATATGAATTTGTCGGGCAGGAAACAACCGAAGTACAACTCGTGAATGCCGAAGGCGAGTTGGTAAAAGCCCTGATTAAGGTTAACTGGGTGCAAAAAAATCCAAAGATAAAACGGCATTGGAGGCTATTTTGAGATGAACAGCGCAGCATATGGCACCATTTTGCTGGTGGAAGACGATTTATCACTGGCGAATTGGGTTCGGGAGTTTTTGCAACAAAAAGGCTACAGCGTGTTACTCGAGCAGCGTGGCGACACAGTACTACCGTTATTACGCCAACAAAAAGTCGATCTTATTTTATTGGATTTAATGTTACCTGGATTAAATGGTTTGGATTTATGCCGGCAGATCCGCCGTGATTCGCACGTGCCAATCTTGATGTTAACGGCGCAGGGCGAGGAGGTTGACGAAATTATCGGCTTTGGCGTCGGCGCCAATGACTATCTCATCAAACCGGTCAGGCCGCGGATCTTACTGGCGCGTATTCAAGCAGCGCTTCGTACCGGCAACGATGTTGCTGCCAAGGAGCAGTTGGTCTTTGGCGATTTAAGCATTTGCACAAGCTCTAGACGAGTTGCGCTCGGCGGACAGGAAATTAGCTTAACCAGTAGCGAATTTGCCTTTCTATCATTTTTAGCTCATCGAGCCGGTCGGGTGTGTAGTCGTGACCAAGTGTTTCAGGCGCTAAAAGGGCGGGAGCATGATGGTTTGGATCGCCGATTTGATGTGATGATTTCAATCTTACGAAAAAAACTCGGCGATGACGCCAAAGAACCCAAACGGATCAAAACAGTGTGGGGACAAGGGTATTTGTTTGTTGCAGAGCACTGGACTCTCTGATGTTTAAATTATCAGTGAGTCTATTGTTGTCAGCGGTTTGTGCGCTGTTTTTACTCGGCGCGGTCTTGGACATTCTGGCCAATGACGACAGTGAAGTCCCAGCGCAACAAATGCAGCTATACCGTGCTTTAATCGAAACTCTGAGTGCTGAAGCGGAGCATCAATCCACAGAAAACTTGCGAGTTATGCTTGAACACCAACAAAAGCAGTGGCAGGTGGATGTTGCTTTCATTCCTCGGGACAGCGTGGCATTACCGGTCGAGTTGGCTCAGCAGCTGACTGTCAGCGGTGGGCTTTCTTTAGCCAATAGTGAAGGCACTTTTTACCTCAAAGCTTTGAAAAATCATCCTACTTTATTATTGCAGTTAAATATTCCACAGCCAGTTGGCCATAAACCGGAAGATTTATGGCTGACCTTAGCTTTGTATGGGGGCTTATGTCTTATTATGCTGCTTTGGTTGGCGCCATTGGCGCGCCGTTTATGGCTACTAAGTCGCACCGCGGAGCAATTCGGTGCTGGAAATTTCCAAGCACGTTTACCCCTGAGTCAGTGGTCTTACATCAGTTCGCTTGAACACAGTTTTAACCAAATGGCGCAACAAATTGAACAGCTTATGGCTGACAATAGGTTGTTAGCTTCAAGCCTTTCTCATGATTTACGCACACCGATCGCCTGTTTTCGTTTTGGTTTGGAGGCTGCAATCGACGAGACCGATCCGCGACAAAAAAATACATATTTGCAGCGACTCGAACAGGATGTTGATCGAATGGAAGCGATGGTGAATGCATTTCTTGAATACGCAAGTCTTGATCGCCAGCATCAACATTGGGTGGAAACTACGGTTGATTTGGTCGCTATCTGCCAACAGGTGCGGCAAAGTTGTCTGCCATTGGCGCAAAAACGCTCCCTAAGCATTGAATTGACGGTACATGATATTTCCCCTGTCACTGGTCATGCACACTGGCTTTCACGGGTTATGTTAAACCTGCTACAGAATGCTTGTCGTTATGCCAAAAGTAAGGTTGATATTGAGTTGTGGCAACAAGGGGAAAAAATCTGTATTCGGGTCCGTGATGACGGCGATGGGATTGCAGAGGATGATGCCGATCGGATTTTCCAGCCATTTGTGCGTTTGGAAACCCAATCGAGTCAACAACCGCAGTTTGGCTTAGGGCTTGCTATCGTTCGTAAAGTACTAGACTGGCACTTGGCCGAAATCGTTTTAGAGCGCAAAGCACCGCTTGGGGCCAGTTTTGTGATTAGGTTACCTATCAAAAGTGCTGACAATACTTAGCTTTATTTTGGCTGCTTGGGCGTCAATTTTACCCTTCTCACAAAGGACGCTCGAGAAGTCAAAAAGTTCCGTAAAAAAAATTTAATTTATTTTGTCGACAAATTGGAATAAAACTCAGAACTTTAGGGAAAGTCAATCAATAAAGTTCTTTTTTCTAGGTTGAACCTTTTTCCTGATAGGTCTATCTATTAAGGACGACTTGCAGCACTTGTCGTGTTGTGGGTTCGTTTTATTATCCTAGAGTTGAGGAAGACTGCCGTATGAAAAGACAAAAACGTGATCGTCTAGAGCGTGCTCATGCCCAAGGTTATCGTGCAGGTGTTACAGGCCGTTCAAAAGAAATTTGTCCGTATCAAAATATTGATGCCCGCTCTCAGTGGCTTGGTGGCTACAGAGAAGCGATGGAAGACCGCGGTGGCGGTTTATTTAGCAAAGGTCAATAACTGAGTTTAGTGTTTTAGTAAAAGCCTTCAAACTAAACCAGTGTAGCGAAAGGGCACAAACCTCACTTAAGTGAGGTTTGTTGTTTCTAGCGGGCACTAAAAATTGCGATGGTATTAGAAGCTAGAAGTGTCTTGGAATAAACCAACCTTCAATTCTTCAGCGCTATAGATATCGCGACCATCGACACTAACAACACCATCACCGATCCCCATGAATAACTTACGTTTTATCACGCGCTTCATATCGATGGTATAAGTGACTTTTTTCGCTGTCGGTAAAATCTGACCGGTAAATTTGACTTCGCCAACACCTAAAGCGCGACCTTTACCTGGGCCACCTGCCCAACCTAAAAAGAAGCCGACCAATTGCCACATGGCATCTAAACCAAGGCAACCTGGCATTACTGGATCACCTTTAAAGTGACAAGCAAAAAACCATAAATCTGGGTTGATGTCGAATTCAGCAATAATTTGGCCTTTGCCATATTTACCGCCTTCTTCAGAGATATGAACAACTCGATCAATCATCAACATATTGTCGATTGGCAGCTGGCTATTACCTGGCCCAAACAATTCGCCTTGGCCACAGGCAATTAATTCTTCTTTTGTAAAGCTATTCTTAGTCATGTATGTTAGGTCCATAGAAAATGCCGGGTCACTTTAGCGAACAGCTGTACGCTAAACAAGTCCGATTAGTGTAAATATCAGCAATTTGACTGATATTGCGGCAGAATCACGACAAAACTATGACAGTTGGCGCTGAAGGTCCTGATCGATGAATGAGCAAGCAAAAAAACCACTATCCAACGCCGAGAAGCAGCAGCGGTACCGCGAGAAACAAAAGCACTCTGGACGGAAGGAATTGCGCGGCTATTTGACCCCTGAAGCCAAAAGTTGCTATGAAGAATTACAGGCGAAAACTGAATGGACCGACAGTTTGATGTTGAGTAACGCGATACGTCTTATGTACGCGGCCCACAAACTCGGACAGGTAGGACTGTTGAATAGTTGGCTCAATGAGCATAAACGTTAATTTGATTGCTTAACCATCGGCGCTAGTTCCCGTATAATGCCTGCAATTTGTTATTTCCCGGACTGATTATGATCCTGTTTGTACGCGACCTTACCGTTATTGATTTTTCATATTTGTGCCAACAGCGCGGTCTGTTGGGCGAAAGCTACATTGTTGATGTTGAGCTGCATGGCGATTTAGATAACACCTCGATGGTGTTTGATTTTGGTAACGTCAAAAAGGTGATCAAGCGGGCGATAGATCAGTTGATTGACCATAAACTCGCTTATGCACAGGCAACACCAGGTTTAACTGTCAGCCAACATGCAGATATGCAGGTGTTAAGTCTCGCGAGCGCCCGCGGCTTAATTGAGGTGGCATCACCGACAGTTGCCCACGTTGCTGTGCCAGGCGATGCAATCAATTTCAACACGGTTAGCCAGTTCCTGACTGCTGAAATTAAACCATTGCTGCCGACAAACGTTGAAAAAATTGAGTTTAATTTACGTACCGAAAAGTCTAATGGTTTCTACTACCATTACAGTCATGGTTTAAAGAAACATGATGGCAATTGTCAGCGAATTGCGCATGGCCATCGATCAACTATCGAGATTTTTCAAAATGGTATGCTAGCACCAAGACTAAATAAGTTTTGGACCGAGCGCTGGGAAGATATTTACCTGGGTACTGCAGAAGATCTGAGTAGTCACGAGCATTGTAACTTGTTATCAGCGACTGCTGGTTCGCAATATTACTTCCGTTATCAAGCCGCTCAGGGTGAATTCCAAATCAGCTTGCCTACAGGCCATTGTGAAATTGTGCCTTGTGATACTACTGTCGAATGTTTAGCGCAGTATATTGCTGATGTGTTGGTCAGCATCGAGCCTGCATCCTATAAGGTTGTGGCTTATGAAGGCGTCGGCAAAGGTGCTGTTGCATTTCAAACGGTAAACTAGCGAAGTATCCGTTCCTAAACCGGGCAGAGCATGGTCAGCACCGCTAACTAATAGCAACTACGGAATTAAGTTCTAAAACTTAATTCCGTATTTTCTGCGAATGACTCAACTTCTACATTCACCGCAATTTTATTGCAATGTTACCGCCAACCAACTTGGTGTTGTATCGCCAATAACCGCTAACACCGCAGTGGTCTCAGGTGCTGGCGCTAGGGTAAACTCAAGTTGCAATAAGCGCTGTTGTCGAAAGACATGCATTGCTAAAGTACTTCCTAGTGGATAACGGCTGAGCACCTGTTGGATATTACTTTCGCTGGCCTTAATCCCATCTAAAGCCACAATGAGGTCTTGATTGGCGACTCCTGCTTGTTGTGCCGGTGAGTGATGGCGCACACTGATGACTGATAAACCTTCAGGCTTTTGTTCATACTGAAAGCCTAAATCTCTAGGTGCTAAATCAAATGTTTTTTCTCCTGCAAAATCCGTCGCTGAACTTGGTGAGCGCAGTTGAAGATTAATCCCTAGCTCGTTGAGAGATCGTTGTAATGGTAAGTCTTTGGCACTGGTTATCCAGTCTCGTAAATCGTCAACAAGCGTTTGGTCATGAGTAAGTTCGAGTAACTGCGCAAAAATTCGGGCTTCTGTGCTGCCGATGCTTGCGAATTCCCGGAAAAAAAGCCGCATCAGATCTTCTAAAACAAAGCCACGAACGCGTAATGCCGCATCTAAGCATAAAGCGACCAGACTGCCTTTTGCGTAATAACTCACCACTGCATTTTGCGCGTTTTCGTCTTGTTTATAAAATTTAGTCCAAGCCGTGAAGCTGCTGTCGCAAAGACTTTGCACGGTATTGGCAGGCGATCTGCCGACTCGGGTAATGGTTTGGCTGAGTGTCTGCAAATATTGGTTAGCACTAATTTTGCCGCTTCGAACTAAGCTAAGATCGTCAAAGTACGAGGTGAAACCCTCATAAAGCCATAATTGGTTGGTGTATTGTTCCGCATGCAGTTGATAGGGCATCAATTCTGCCGGTTTTGCTCGAGTCACCCACCACAAATGAAAATATTCATGGCTGCATAACGCGAGATAATTTTGGTATTCCTCAGTGACAACCGAGGGAAGTTGTGGATTTGGTAAGTCAAATTTGTTCATCATCAGCAAAGTTGAATGCTGATGTTCAAGCCCACCATAGCCTTTGTCGACCGCCCAATTTAAAAACCAATACTGTTCAAGATCTGCAGGTAAACCACCAAAAACATTGATTTGCTGCTGACAAATCGGCGCTAAATCAGCGGCGATCCGGCAAAGGTCTGCTTGGTAGGCTCCAACAAACACTAAGTGATGGGGAATAGCTGATAGTTCAAAGCTGACTAACTGCAGTTCGCCTGCAATCACAGGGCTGTCGATGAGTTGTCGATAACTTTGCGCTGTAAATTCTGTTAATGTCAGGGCCGGCGCCAGATCTTTTGGATGCAGAGCACAAGCAAGGCGCCAGGTGGTCAATTGCGACGGGATATTGATGATAAGTTGTTGCGGAGCGTCGCTTAGCCCCACGACCTCGAGGCAACTTGCGGCAGGATTTAACACCAACAATTCGCTGGACAAATAGTTTGCCCGTACCGATAAATCAAAAGCGTACAAGTCATAACTCACAAAGACTTGTTGCTCCGGGTGATGCTGGTACTGCCAAGTTTGTTTATCAATTTGGACGAGGGCAGTTGCCACGGAGTTGATCTCGGCTTTTATCGCAATGATGTGTTTAGCGAAATCGCGAACCATATAAGAGCCAGGGATCCAAGCGGGTAATCGCAACAAACCTTCGGGTTGACTATCAAACTGCAGTGTCACCCTTAGTAGGTGAGACGATAAATCTAAAAGTTGGATGTGGTAACTGACCATATTCTTCACTTATACTCGAAGTGTTTGAAAATTCGATTATAACGGCATATTGGCAATGGAGACACTATGAGCGCGGAAACCATTTTTAGTAAGATTATTCGTCGAGAAATTCCTGCGAATATTTTGTACCAAGACGAGTTGGTCACGGCCTTTCGTGATATCAACCCTCGCGCACCGACCCATATTCTGATTGTCCCGAACCAATTAATCCCAACCGTCAATGATGTTGAGCCAGAACATGAAGCGGCACTGGGAAGGATGTTCACCGTTGCTAGAAAACTGGCGAAAGAGGCGGGAATTGACGAGAAGGGCTATCGTTTAATTATGAATTGTAATGAACATGGCGGCCAAGAGGTCTATCACATTCATATGCATTTGGTGGGTGGTCATGCACTTGGCGCAATGCTCGCGCGTTAAAACAATGAGTTGGGAAGTGTTTAGCTGGCCATATCGCGCTAAAAGTGTGAATTAATGCTGGCATTTCCCAATAAAGTCACTAGAATCCGCGGTTTTTTCTGGTTGGAGTTACTTGATGGATTTCGAAGCTTTAAAAGCCATTCGTACTGAGTATGCGGTGACAAGAGTCACTAAAACTGTGTTTCCAGGCCGGACTAATCACCACAATACTTTGTTTGGTGGTGAAGCTTTAGCTTGGATGGATGAAGCTGCGTTTATTGCGGCAACTCGGTTTTGCCGCAAGCCTCTAGTGACAGTTTCATCAGATCGCGTGGATTTTAAAGAGTCTATTCCCGCTGGCACAATTATCGAATTAGTGGCGCGGATTGAACATGTCGGTCGCACCAGTATCCGGGTGAATGTCGATATTTTTGTAGAAAACATGTATAGCGACGATCAGCACAAAGCGATATCTGGCACCTTTACCTTTGTCGCACTGGGCCCAGACCGTAAGCCAACACCGGTTCTCGGATAATTCACTTGAGCAATACCTTGGGCAGGGGTAGATTAACTCAGCAAATGCCAAAGGAGCACTAATGAAAACTATTCAGGAATGGTTTGCAGAGTATTCGGTAAGTCATCAGAATCCTATCAATAAAAAGATCCATTTTTTTGCGGTACCGGCAATCTATCTGACGGTATTTGGGATGATGTGGCATATCCCAATGCCGTTTGCGAATTTAGCTGAACAGCAAATCACTTGGCCATTGATTTTAGCCATTCCAGTTTTGTTGTTTTATTTCAATTTGTCTCGCGCCATCGGCGTGGGAATGACTATTTTCACCGCTTTTATCGTGTTATTCATCCGTTGGTTTGAGAGCGAAATTGAATTTAGTTTGACGCTGTCCTCAGCGTTGTTCTTTGCCTTTCTCTGGGTCTTGCAATTCATCGGACATGCAATCGAAGGCAAGAAACCGTCGTTTTTTAAAGATCTGCAGTTCTTGTTGATTGGCCCGGCCTGGATCCTTGGCTTTGTCCTAAATAAAATTGGGATCCGCTATTAGTGCGACTAATGGGACGTCGAATAGGTTCAACGACCGCCTTGATGATGGATCTTTTGGTATAATCGGCGGCTAATTTCTAACATTGCATTATGTTTAGTGAGTTGCCGTTGCAAAAAATCTTTGAAGACCGACAACGACAGTTTTGGATCCTCCATACCTTAGGTTGGCTGGGCTTTGCTATTGCAGCCTACTTAGGGGCTCTGTTCCAAGAAATGCGCAATGCATATCTGCTGGTTGTCGCCCTCGATGCCTACGCCGGTTGGTTACTCTCATTGCCGCTGCGTTATTTGTTTCAGCGGATCTGGAATTGGAAGCCGACTCATATGGTGCTGACAGTGCTGGCATCAGCATTTTGTTTGGCACTTGTATGGACCGTAATTAAAAACTTCAACTATTGGCAAATCTATAAACACGGTTACACCCCGGATGACTGGCTGCAGTATTTCCGTCAGGCGACAGTGGGTTTTTACGTCATGCTCAGTTGGTGTGGTTTGTATTTCGGCATTCGCTATTACCAAATACTGCAACAAGAGAAGCAGAAGTCGCTCACCGCCTCAAACAAAGCTCATGAAGCGCAATTGAAAATGCTGCGCTATCAACTGAACCCGCATTTTCTGTTTAATACTTTAAATGCCATTTCGACGCTTGTGCTGATTAATGAAGCCGATACCGCGAACAAAATGCTAACGCGGTTAAGCGACTTTTTACGATATTCTTTGTACAAAGATCCGATAAAAAAGGTGCCTTTGCAGCAGGAAATTTATGCTGCAAGTCTCTACTTAGAAATTGAAAAAGTAAGGTTTGCCGAGCGCTTAACCATCGAATATGACGTTGCAGAAAACACCCAAGATGCCTTGGTCCCTAGTTTAATTTTGCAACCTTTAGTCGAAAATGCCATCAAATATGCAGTGGCGAGACAATCGAGCGGTGGCTTTATTAGTATTAAATCTCGCAAATTTGGTCATGACTTATTGATTGAAGTTGCTGACAATGGGCCGGGAATGCCTATTGACGATGGACTACCAAAGGATGTTGGCGGTCTGGGGCTAGTGAATACAAGAGACCGACTAGCTGCCTTATACGACCAAAATTTTTCACTGGTGTTAACCCATAATCAGCCGCAGGGCGTACAGGTAAACATCCGTATTCCGTTTGAGGTGGAAATTTCCGATGAAGAATAATTTAAAAGTTGTCGTCGTTGACGACGAACCATTAGCGCGTAAGGGCATGTTGATGCGCTTAAACCAATTTCCAGAATTGGAAGTGGTCGCTGAATGTGCCAATGGCGCTGATGCAGTGCAAGCCGTGATTGATTTTGCGCCTGATGTGATGTTCTTAGATGTCGAAATGCCAGTGTTAGACGGTTTTGGTGTGTTAAAAACGCTGCAACAACAACAATTGCCAATGCCGTACATCATTTTCGTCACGGCGTTTGATCATTATGCCCTGAACGCTTTTGATGTGAATGCGGTAGATTACGTGCTCAAACCAGTGGAATCATCGCGTTTGCAGGCGGCTGTCGATAAGCTGATGAAAGCCTTTGAGGCCCGCGACGACCATAAACACAAAGGACAATTGGCAGAAGTGGTTGCCAAGCTTACTGGTGAACACGCTGACAATATTTTGCAACGACTGGATGACGAAAGCCCGGTGATGCACGATAAATATCCAGAAGCTATCTCGATAAAAGACAGTGGCGAGATTACTCGAGTCATGGTGGCAAATATCGATTGGGTTGATGCGGCCGGTGATTATATGTGTATCCATACCAACGATGGGCAAACCCATATTTTGCGCCGCACCATGAAGGAGTTAGAGCATGAACTTGATCCGCGTTTGTTTGTTCGGGTCCATCGCTCGGCCATTGTGAATGTGAACACTATTGCCAAACTGCAAATGTTGTCAAATGGCGAGCACCAGTTAATGCTCACCAACGGTCAATCGGTAAAAGTAAGCCGCAGTTATAAAGATCGAGTGAAAACAGTGTTTAGTGCCTAAACTACTGCGTTTTGCTAAGACTATTGTAAAACCACCGAACATTCGGTGGTTTTTTTATGGGTGGCGGTTAATTTATTGCTGTAATGTATGTTGTTGCCAAGCTAAAAGGTAACTATCGGCTTTTTTGTGTTTTTCACCTGTGGTGGCGAGCGGATAAAGACCAAGATGCCCAGCTTGTTCACCGGCCATCATTAAATGAGCTCGACCTGCTAATAGCTGTTCAATCGCGTAGGCTGATAGTTTTGTCGCCAAAATACGATCGGATCCAACCGGGCTGCCACCACGCTGCAGATGTCCAAGCACTACTGCACGACATTCGGTGCCGCTTTGTTCAGATAACGCTTGGGCAAGTGCGGTAGCGCCTTCTTTATACATGGTTTCGGCCATCACGATGATATAACTGCCTTTGCCATAACTTTGCTGAAAACGCTGGATATCACTGGATAAATCTTGGATATCGATAGCGCCGTATTCTGGGCAAATAATTTGTTCGGCGGCACTGGCAATACCCGCGGCCAAGGCTAAATAGCCGGTATGGCGTCCCATGACTTCTACTAAAAATGTTCGTTCGAAGGCATCAGCGGTATCACGAATTTTATCGATGGCATCAAGTGCAGTGTCAAGCGCTGTGGCAAAACCGATAGTGTAATCAGTGCCGTCGACATCGTTGTCGATAGTGCCTGGCAGGCCGACTATTTGCCCGCGGTAGAATTGGCTCAGTGCCATACAGCCGCGAAAACTGCCATCGCCGCCAATGACGATGAGTGCATCAATATTTAAGTCATGCAGTACTTCGGCGGCGATCTGCGGTCCCTCTGCTTGCTGCAGTTGCATGCAGCGTGCGCTTTTTAAAATAGTGCCACCTAATTGTATAATATGAAGTACATCCAAGTTAGTCAGCACTCGAAATTCTCGGTTAAAAATGCCATTAAAACCATGGGAAAAACCCACGACCTCAAGCTGGTGCTGCGTCGCGGTTAATACCAAAGCGCGAATTGCAGCATTCATACCCGGTGCATCGCCGCCAGAAGTTAAAATGCCTATCCTTTTCATCAAAGTATTCCTCTGTAGACTTCGTGGTTTTATCTTGCCAGAAAATGTTGAGTCTGGCTTGACCTGTAACAAATAACAGCAGTTAGTTGTCACTCTGACGCAAAAAATAATAAAGCGGGCGACAATAAGGAAAAAACCAGCGAAAATAGAGACTTCGCTTACAGTCGCCAAAGGTCAGTTTCATGCATCAAGCATCCGGACGTGCGTTATATGGTTTTTGTCTCGCTTTAACTACGGCAGTGTTATGGGGAATGTTGCCTATAGCCCTGAAAATTGTCTTAACTGACCTCACAGCAAACACTATTACTTGGGTACGTTTTTTGGCGGCATCAATTTTTGTTGCGGTAGTGTTGTACAAGCACAATAGCTTGCCAAGTTTGGCGAAAGCTCGGGGCAAGGTGTTAAAGCTGTTAATCGTTGCTGTGGTTGGCTTGTTGCTTAATTACATTTTGTACTTAGTCGGTCTCTCAATGTTAACTGCAGAAACAGCACAGGTAGTCATTCAATTGGCGCCGTTTTTAATGATGCTCGGCGGTATTTTTATCTTCCGTGAACATTTGTTGTTGTGGCAGCGGATCGGTGCAGTTTTGTTAGTGGTTGGTTTATTACTGTTTTTTAATGACCGGTTGTTGTTACTGTTGACTCAGTTTGGTCAAGATAGCTATGGCGTATTATTAGTTATTATTGCTGCGGTAACTTGGGCGGCATATGCCTTGGCACAGAAGCAATTGTTGCTGACTTACAATTCACAGCAAATTATGTTGTTTATCTACGTTGCAGGCGCTATTAGTTTTCTACCCCTTGCGGAATGGGCGCCACTTGCAACCATGAGCGGTTTACATTGGGGATTGCTGCTGTTTTGTTGTCTAAACACTATTGTTGCTTACGGCGCGTTTGCCGAAGCTTTGCAACACTGGGAAGCGTCAAAAGTTAGCGCAGTATTGGCAATCACTCCCTTGTTGACCATTTTGTTTGCCAATTTAGTTAGTTGGATTTGGCCGGAAGCACCTGCCGCGCAGCCTTTAAATCTTTGGTCAATCGCAGGCGCTTGTATGGTGGTCGTAGGGTCAGCAGTCACAGCGCTTGCGCCATTGTTGAAGCAATATCGGGCGCGGCAACAAATTGAGAATTAAGCTTTTGATAGTTGTAGTGCTCAGATAAAGAGTAGGATCGCGATGGTAACGTACGGCGGATCATACGGTCGGATAAAAGTGTCGAGCTTAGTTAGGATCTGACATCAGTAACAAAAAAGCCCGCAATGCGGGCTTTTTTTCGGCGCGATTAAATGGTCTACTTAACCTGCACAATTTTACAGGTATTTGATGCGCCAACAGTTTCCATCACATCACCATGCGTCAGGATCACAAGATCACCCGTTTTTAAGCCTGCAGCTTTCTTAACGGCGTCAACGGCGTCGTCGGCCAAATGATCGTTGCTGATACCATGGCTATCAAAAAACACTGGGTAAACACCGCGATAAAGCGCCATTTTGTTCAGGGTTTTTTGATGACGAGACAAAGCATAGATGGCGTGTGATGACGTGATCCGCGACATCAGCTTTGCAGTGTAACCAGATTCGGTCAAGGCGATGATTGCTTTGATCCCTTCTAAATGGTTTGCTGCGTACATAGCTGATAATGCGATAGTTTCGCTGATTTCAGTGAAAGTCACATCCATCCGATGCTTGGAGATCTGCACTCGTGGATGTTTTTCTGCACCATCACAAACTCTTGCCATCGCTTTGACAGTTTCGGTAGGATATTTACCGGCTGCAGTTTCAGCCGATAACATCACGGCGTCAGTGCCATCCAATACAGCATTGGCTACGTCCATTACTTCGGCCCGTGTTGGCATTGGGCTTTCGATCATGGTTTCCATCATTTGAGTTGCGGTAATGACCACTCGGTTTAACTGGCGTGAGCGGGCGATAATCCGTTTTTGCTGGCCAACGAGCTCAGCATCACCAATTTCAACCCCTAAGTCACCACGAGCAACCATCACGGCGTCAGATGCGCGGATAATATCATCTAAAGTTTCGTCATCGGCAACAGCTTCAGCGCGTTCAACTTTTGAAACGATTAACGCTTCAGAACCAGCTGCGCGAGCTAAATCACGAGCAAGGCGCAGATCATCACCACAGCGTGGAAATGAAACCGCTAGGTAATCTACATCAATGTGAGCGGCGAGTGAGATGTCGGCTTTATCTTTATCAGTTAATGCCGGTGCTGATAAACCACCGCCTTGACGATTGATCCCTTTGTTGTTGCTAAGTTTACCAGCAACAGACACATGCGTATGAATGCGTGCACCGTCTACATGCGAAACAATAAGTTGAATGCGGCCATCATCTAGCAATAACACATCGCCAGCATGGACATCACCAGGTAATTCTTTATAGTCGATACCGACTTGCGTTTCATCACCCAAGCCTTTTGCTAACTCTGCATCGAGCACAAATGGTTGGCCTTCAATTAATTCAACGCTGCTATTTTTAAACGTCGACACGCGAATTTTGGGGCCTTGCAGATCGCCCAGAATAGCAACGTGGGCATGAGTTGCTGCTGCGGCTGCACGAACCATTTCGGCGCGTTGTTTATGATCATCCGCACTACCGTGGGAAAAGTTAAAACGAAAAACTGATGCACCAGCGAGAATTAACTTTTCAATGGCGGCTTGACTATTAGTGGCTGGACCGAGAGTTGCAACTATTTTGGTTCTTCTTGGCATTGGCTGCTCCTGCCTGTTGATTTGTCAGAATCGGGCAGGGTGCCCGATTAATCTGGATTAGTTTAATGTAATTAAATTACAGAATACAGCGCGAATGTGAAAAAAAACTACAAAACGACCGTGACAACTGCTCCGATCAGCCCGCAAAGTCTTTTTTGTCAAAGCGTGAGCCGCGCAAACTGTCTTTAACTTTCTTTAGATTTTCTCTGAATTTGGTGCCGCGACGTAAGGTGAAACCTGTTGCCAAGATATCAATAAGCACTAACTGGGCTACACGCGATGCCATCGGCATGTACATGTCAGTGTCTTCCGGTACATCAAGTGACAACACCAAAGTACATTCTTTTGCTAGTGGGCTGTCATAAGCAGTAATACCAATCACTGTTGCGTCGTTTTCCCGAGCAATAGCCGCGATATCACAAAGATTTTTGGTGCGTCCAGTGTGACTAATACACACCACCACATCACCCTCGCTGCTGTTAATTGCACTCATGCGTTGCATGACAATGTCATCAAAACAAACCACGGGCACGTTAAAACGGAAAAACTTGTTTTGGGCGTCATGGGCAACTGAAGCTGAGGCGCCTAGGCCAAAGAATGAGATCTTTTTTGCCTGCGTGAGCACGTCGACTGCTCGATTAATTGTTTGAATATCAACATTCTGACGTGCCGCGTCAAGCGCAGCCATTGTCGATTCAAAAATCTTAGCGGTGTAAGCTTCAGGGCCGTCGTCTTCTTCGACATGGCGGTTTACATAAGGTGTGCCGTTGGCAAGACTTTGTGCCAAATGCAATTTGAAGTCCGGGAAGCCTTTAGTGTCCAAACGTCGACAGAACCGGTTGACTGTCGGTTCAGATACGTCTGCCATTTTGGCGAGGGCAGCTATACTGCTATGGATAGTCGTTTGCGGGTTCGCCAGAATCACATCGGCAACCTTGCGCTCTGACTTACTAAAACTGTTCACACTATTGACGATTTTTTCCAGCACATTCATCCGGGTTTACCTGCTCTAACGTCGGTGGCCTGGAACTCAGGCGCGTTTTTGTAATTAATTATGTAGCCCAACTGAGGTTAATACAACAAAAGAGATTAAATTACCACAATATTGATGATACATGGTTCAGAGTGACTTATGATACCGGCGAGTTCAAATTCTTTAGCTTTGGTGTAATTTAATTACATCAAATCGGGTTTACAAGCTGAAAATGCTCAGCTAGTATGCGGCTAAGTGTTGTAAAATTACATCTAATCAAGGGTCATGCACATGACAACAACAGCACAATCTAACAAAGCTTGTGATTTAATTCTGTTCGGTACCAAGGGCGACTTAGCGCGCCGTAAGCTACTTCCAGCGCTCTATCAGTTGGAACGCGCAGGCCTTTTACATGCGGATACCCGCATCATCGGCGTTGCCCGAGATGAACTGTCGTTAGATGGTTACGCGGAAGTCGTTGAAAGTAATCTGCAAAAATTCGTGAAAGAGCCGTTAGAAACCGATGTAATGGCTCGAATGAAATCCAAACTGCATTACGTGCAAATCGATTTATCAAAAGAGCAAGATTATCTTAAACTGAAAGATGTTACAGATATCAGCAAACGGATCCCGGTTAGTTATTTTGCAACTGCACCTTCGTTATTCGGTAACATTTCTAAAGGCCTGCATTTGGCTGGACTTTCAGCGGTGCCTTCACGCGTGGTTTTGGAAAAGCCCATTGGCCATTGCCTTGAGTCATCAAAAGTAATTAACGACCAAGTTGCGGAGTTCTTCCAAGAAACCCAGATTTACCGTATTGACCACTATTTAGGGAAAGAGACAGTACTAAACTTGTTAGCACTGCGCTTTGCCAACGCCATCTTTGCCTCAAATTGGGATCACAATGCCATTGACCATGTGCAGATTTCAGTGGCAGAAGAGGTTGGTGTGGAAGGTCGGTGGGGATATTACGATGACGCGGGTCAGATGCGCGACATGGTGCAAAACCACTTATTACAAGTACTATCATTGATTGCCATGGAACCGCCAGCACGATTGGATGCTGACAGTATCCGTGATGAAAAACTGAAAGTACTCAAAGCGTTGCGGCCAATTAATCTACAAAACGTGCAGGAAAAAACTGTCCGTGGACAATATGCTGCGGGTTTTGTTGGTGGCAAAGCGGTTCCTGGATATTTGGGCGAAGAAGATGCTCGGCCAAATAGCAAAACTGAAACTTTCGTCGCTATAAAGGTGGATATCGATAACTGGCGTTGGGCTGGTGTGCCATTTTACCTGCGTACCGGTAAGCGCATGCCGAATAAAGTCAGTGAAGTGGTTATTTGTTTTAAACCACAACCACACAACATTTTCCATGAAACATATAAGCAGTTGCCTGCAAATAAACTGATTATTCGGTTACAGCCTGATGAAGGTGTGGAAATCCAGATCATGAACAAAATTCCTGGTCTTGGTGAAACCATGCAACTGCAACAAAGTAAATTGGATTTAAGTTTCGATGAAACTTTCCAAGCGCAGCGGATCGCAGATGCTTATGAACGTTTATTGTTGGAGGCCATGTTAGGCAATCAATATTTGTTCGTGCGTCGTGATGAAGTTGAACAGGCTTGGAAGTGGGTTGACGGGATTTTGGATGCTTGGCGAGTGAATAACGAACCACCAAAAGCATACCAAGCCGGAACTTGGGGCCCTGTCGCCGCCATTTCATTGCTCGCTCGCGATGATCGGAATTGGGACGAATAAGCATGCAGCTGCACCAATTCGACAATACCAATACGCTAAATCAGCAATTTGCTAATGAAATTCATCAGCAGTTGGCAAGCGCTATTGAGAAACGCGGTGAAGCTTTTTTAGTGGTCTCGGGTGGTCGCACGCCGCAGCAACTTTTTAACACCTTAGCGCAGTTGCCGCTTGATTGGTCAAAAGTCGTCATTACTCTAGCGGACGACCGTTTCTTACCAGATACAGAGACCGACAGCAATGAACGGTTGGTGAAAGCGAGCTTGTTGCAACACGCGGCAAGCGCTGCAACCTTTATTAGTTTGTACGCAGCACATCAGAAAGCCGAAGATGCAATTCCAGAATTGTTAGCGCGGGTCGCAAATTTGCCGACTTTTGATGTGGTTATTTTAGGTATGGGTGAAGATGGCCATACTGCGTCATTGTTTCCCTGTAGTGCAGAATTGTCTGCAGGTCTTGCCAAGGACGCTGCGGATTTGCTAGCGGTAAATCCGACAACAGCACCTTATCAGCGGATCAGTTTTAGCCGTCGTCGTTTGCAAGATAGTCGAGCAGTCTATCTGCATTTAGTTGGCGCTTCCAAGTTGCAAGTGTTGCAGGTGGCAGCGAGTAATCAAGACGTCGCACAGATGCCCATACGGGCTTTTATTCAACAAACCGACCCTGAGTTGTCGGTGATGTACGCAGCCAATTAGAGGTTTTTATGCATTCGGTGATACAGCAGGTTACAGATCGGATTATTGCACGCAGCGAAAAAAGTCGCGCAATTTATCTGAAACGAGTCGAACAGGCCCGGATGAAGGGACCACATCGTGGAGCGTTAGCCTGCGGTAACCTTGCGCATGGTTTTGCAGCTTGTAATGCGCAAGAAAAAGCTGATTTACGCAGTTTAACCAAGGCCAACATCGGCATTATTTCAAGTTACAACGATATGTTGTCAGCGCACCAGCCTTATGAGGCTTACCCTGCGATTATTAAACAAGCGGTCGCAGAAATCGGTAGTGTTGCTCAGTATGCTGGCGGTGTTCCGGCAATGTGTGACGGTGTGACGCAAGGTCAGCCTGGCATGGAACTTAGCTTATTGAGCCGCGATATTATTGCAATGTCTGCAGCCGTTGGCTTGTCGCATAACATGTTTGATGGCGGTTTGATGCTTGGCATTTGCGACAAAATTGTCCCAGGTTTATTGATGGCGGCATTAAGTTTTGGTCATTTGCCGTTTGTGTTTGTACCTGCAGGACCAATGCCATCAGGGATCCCAAATAAAGAAAAAGCCCGTGTTCGCCAATTATATGCTGAAGGAAAAGTCGGTAAGGCGGAGCTACTTGACTCTGAATCTGCATCTTATCATTCAGCTGGGACTTGTACTTTCTACGGTACCGCGAATTCAAATCAACTGGTTGTTGAGATGATGGGGTTGCATTTGCCGGGTTCGTCTTTCGTTAATCCAGGTACAGCACTTCGGGATGAATTAACCAAGGCTGCAGCACGTCAGGTAACGCGTTTGACTGATTTAGGCACCGAATACATGCCTATCAGCAAAATTGTTGATGCTAAATCGGTGGTCAATGGCATCGTCGGTCTGTTAGCGACTGGCGGCTCGACGAACCACACCATGCATTTGGTTGCTGTTGCGCGTTCTGCTGGTTTCATCGTGAATTGGGACGATTTTGCTGATTTATCCAACGCCACGCCACTTCTCACCAAGATTTATCCAAACGGTCAAGCGGACATTAACCACTTCCAACAAGCGGGTGGAATGGCTTATCTGATTAAAGAATTGTTGGATGCAGGTTTGTTGCATGAAGACGTCAACACCGTTGCTGGTTTTGGTCTTCGTCGTTACACCCAAGTACCAGTGCTACAAGACGGCAAACTAGTTTGGGTTGATGGCCCAACAGTTTCTGGCGATGACACAGTCGTGACCTCCGCGAGTAAACCATTTAAAGATCATGGTGGTTTGCAAGTATTGTCCGGCAACGTCGGTCGTGGCGTTATCAAAACATCGGCGCTACGCCCAGGCACTGAAATCGTCCAAGCACCAGCGGTAGTGTTTTCTAGCCAGCACGAATTAGAGGCAGCATTTAAAGCGGGCAAACTGGATAAGGATTGTGTGGTCGTTGTGCGTTTCCAAGGGCCAAAAGCCTGCGGCATGCCTGAACTACATAAACTAACACCGCCACTTGGCGTGTTGCAGGATAAAGGTTTTAAAGTAGCTCTGGTCACTGATGGTCGGATGTCGGGCGCGTCAGGCAAGGTGCCTGCGGCCATCCACGTGACTCCAGAAGCGGTCGATGGCGGTAATATTGCCAAAATCCAAGACGGCGACATGATATTAGTCAACGGCGAAACAGGGGAGTTAACCGTGATGGTTCCAAGCGAAGAGCTTGCGGCACGCACCGCTGCAACTCGTGATATGTCTGACAGCTACTATGGTATGGGCCGTGAGATTTTTGGTGGCTTGCGTACTGTGCTGACTGGCGCAGAACAAGGGGCCTGCAGCTTGTTTACCACTGAGGAGCATCTTCATGGCTAACTATGCAATTGTTGCTGACATCGGGGGCACCAATGCTCGTTTTAGTCGTGTTGATTTGACGACCAACGCACTGGATTGTGTGGTGGTTTATCCCTGTGCGGATTTTGCGACTTTGTCGCTTGCATTAAATTACTACCGTACTGAACAACAGTTACTGGATATCGATCTGGTGGCAATTGCCATTGCTTGTCCGGTCACTGGTGATTTGGTCAAAATGACCAACTTTTATTGGGAATTTTCTATTAGTGCTGTTAAGGCTGAACTTGGCTTAAGCGAGTTTGTGGTACTTAATGACTTTACAGCAGTTGCCATGTCGTTACCGGCGTTGCAAGCCAATGAATTAGTCAAAGTTGGCTTTGGTGAGCGCGATACCACTAAACCAATGGCTGTACTAGGTGCTGGCACTGGTTTAGGGGTTGCCCATTTAATCCCAACTGCCCAAGGTTACATTCCGCTTCCTGGCGAAGGTGGTCATACCGATTGGACTGCGCAAAATGAGCAAGAATGGTTTATTCAACGTTATCTTGCCGCCCACTTTGGTCATGTGTCACCAGAACGTTTGTTGTCAGGCCCAGGCCTTGAGAGCTTGTATCTTGCTCTTGCCGCCTATCGCGAGCTGAAAGTTGAACCGTTAACCGCAGCGGCAATCAGCCAAGCGGCCCTTGACGGTAGCTGTGAGCTTTGCCAAGCAGTTGTCGCGCAATTCTTAGCGTCTCTGGGTGGTATGGCTGGCGATTTAGCGCTCACTTTGAGTACTTTTGGTGGCGTTTACGTTGCAGGTGGTATTACACCACGTTTACTTCCATTGCTGGCAGATAGTGAGTTTCGTGCCCGTTTCGAAGCGAAGGGGCGTTTTGCCGCTTTTAATCGGCAGATCGCAACTTATGTAGTGACAGCAGAACAACCGGGCCTATTGGGCTGTGCGGTTTACTTAAAACAAAAAATGGCGGGTTAATCACTATGTCTTTTTCTAACTGGCAGTTACAACCAGAAATTTTATTTGCACAAGGTCCTGTGGTTCCGGTCATTGTTATTAAAGATCTTGCCACGGCAGTGCCGATGGCGAAAGCACTGCTTGCAGGCGGTATTAAAGTGCTTGAGGTTACCTTGCGCACGCCGGTCGCGCTTGATGCGATCAAATTGCTAGCTGCGGAAGTCCCAGATGCTATCGTTGGCGCCGGCACGGTGACAACCGCGGAGCAGCTAGAAAAAGTCGTAGAAGCGGGTGCTAAATTTGCGATAAGCCCTGGCTTGACTCGGGAGTTGTTAGTCGCCGGTAAGGCTGCTTCAATCCCGTTAATTCCGGGTATTGCATCCATCTCTGAGTTGATGGAAGGTACTGGCCTTGGTTACACCCATTTTAAATTTTTCCCAGCAGAGGCCGCTGGTGGCGTGAAAACGCTGAAATCAATTCACGGCCCATTTTCGGATATCCGTTTCTGTCCAACTGGCGGTATTAATGAGAAAAACTTCCTCGAATATTTAGCACTACCTAATGTTCGTTGTGTTGGTGGTTCGTGGATTGTTCCTGATGACGCAGTAGCTGCAGGCGACTGGGATCGCATCACACAATTGTGTAAAGACGCGGTAGCTAAAGCCAAGGCTTAATAAGTCTGCGGGCGAACAAAACCGGCACTTGCCGGTTTTGTTTTTTAGGCCTGTAATTGCGCCAACGCTGCATCGAGTACTTGCCAAAGCTTTTCATCATTACATTGCGTGATATTAACACGCATAAATCGGTCGGCATCAGGCCATTGACTAAAGTTAGTTCCTGGTGCGAGCACCACATGTTGGCGAGCTGCGATATCGGTCAGCGCTCGACTGCTGATGTTTTCTGGTAAGCGCAGCCACAGTGCAAAGCCAGCCTCTGGTGTGAACCATGGATATATGCCTCGCAGCTTAAATTGCGCAATTACCCATTGACGAAGTATATCCAAACGTTGATGCAACTGCTTCAGATGGCGACGATAACTGCCGCTAGTTAGTACTTGATAGACCACTCGCTCAATAGTGGTTGGCGTCGATGTGCTAGTGATTAATTTCAGATCGGTTAAGGACGCAATCAACCCTGGCGTCGCTGCGACATAACCAACGCGCAAATCCGCAGAAATGGTCTTAGACAAACTACCAAGGTAAACGCCTTCAGCAAGTCCAGTCAGGCTTGCGTAACGAAGAGCGGCTTGTTGCTCAAAGTCGGCATAGATATCGTCTTCAATTAACAAAACTTGATGCTGTTTAAGTAGCGATAGCACTTGCACTGCTTTTGGCGGACTGACGCAAGTGCCAACGGGATTGGATAGCACCGAGTTGGTCAGATATGCCCGGACTTTATGATTTTTTAGCAGTAGTTCTAAAGCTTGCAAATTTGGGCCATCATGTTCGCGCGGTAGATGTAACAGCTCCAGTTGATGTAATCGCAGCATCGCTTGAAAATTGTAAAAGCCAGGATCATCAACAATGATTTTATCGCCTGGTTTTAGCAACAAGCGCAAAACTAAATCAAGCGCATGGGTTGCACTTTGTGTCAACAACAGCTGCTGAGGCAGTAGCAGGATCCGAAGTTCAGCCAACCGGTTCACCAAGTACTGTCGCAAAGGCAAATAGCCTTGCGCTGGGCCGTAGTCGGTCAAGGCTTGTTCCTGACGGGCGATTTCTTTGAGTGCTGCCCTAATTTCAAGCTGGGGTAGAAAATCAGGGGTTAACCAACCCGCTGCAGGTTTTAGCCAATGTTGTTCGCGCTGCAGCGTTTGTCGCATGAGTGCGACTTCATCAGCAAGCTCACTGGGGCTGTTGTTTTCCTGAAGCTGTAACGCCGGATTACGCCGCGCCACATAAACTCCACTGCCAGGTCGACTCAGCACCAATCCTTCAGCATTTAGCCTCTCGTATACATCAGCGACCGTAAACTTACTAATGGCAAGATGCGCTGCTAATTGTCGAACCGAGGGCAATCGTGCCCCTGCCGGCCAGTTGTTTTGTATCACATGCTCACGAGCTTGCGTAAGCAATTGTGCGGTTAAGCTTTTTGACGATGCCAAATCGAGTTCAAAATCCGCTAACGACACCTGCATTATCACCCCCGATAATTCAATGCGGAACTGTACAGATTGATTTGCCTGTACAGACTGAAAATAGATGAAACAACTGTCCTTAGTGTACAGGCTTATTTGCAATACAGTCTGCTGTATACACAAATTTTTGCTAAGGGAGTTAACTGATGACAGAGCAGGTTAGTCGGCCGCTAAAAGTGACAGCCACTTCGGTTTCGCCGTTAATGGAAGCGTATCTTTATGGACTCGCCGGGGTTTTCATGTTTTCAGGCGGTATCGTCGCAACGCGGATGGCAGTGTTGGAGCTGCCGCCAATTTTTGTCGGTGCCGGGCGAGCCGCTGTTGCGGGGATCTTAAGCTTGCTGCTGTTAGTGCTTACCCGACAACCGCTGCCCGACCGAAATTTTTGGCCAGGCATAGGCATAGTGGCCTTTGGCGCAGCATTCGCGTTTCCTGTGTTTACGGCGCTTGCCTTGCAATGGACGGATGCAGGACACGCAACGCTGGTCACAACCTTGATGCCACTTTTTACCGCTATTTTTGGTGCTTGGCTGAGTCGGCAAGTTCCTCGCATAGGGTTTTGGCTCTTTGCTTGCTGCGGTGCGGCGTTGGTACTGATTTATAGCCTCCGTCAACATCAAGTTGAACAATTGGCACTTGCCGATGCTTTGTTACTTTTGGCTTGTTTATGTTGCGGCTTGGCGTATGCCAAAGGTGCAATGCTTGCAAAGGAGCTGGGGAGCTGGCAGGTCATTTGCTGGGCGTTAGTCATAGCACTACCGATATTGCTACCCTGGACGTTATGGCAGATCCCCTCGATTTCCCTGGGTGATGTAACACTGTCGGCATGGCTTGGCTTTGCCTATTTGTCGGTATTTTCGATGTTTCTTGGCTTTTTTGCTTGGTATCGAGGGCTATCACTCGGTGGCGTTGCCCAAATCAGTCAACTACAACAACTCAGTCCGTTTCTGGGTTTGGGATGGGCGACATTATTTCTTCGAGAGCAAATTAGCCTTGCGCAAGTTGGGATTGCGTTGCTAGTGGTAGTTTGTATTGTTCTGGGCCGTCGTTTTGGATGATGAACCTTCTGTGATCCTTGCAGGAAGGCTCATCTCGACGTAGCAAAAAATCGGCTGTGCCAGTATAATACCGCTTTTTTTGGCTTGGCCAATTGCCAAACCTTTTTGCTAACTCGATAACCGGGCCCAAAAGGCCAACAGGAACCCCTGACTGTGATCTCTACTGCCAATATTACGATGCAATTCGGCTCAAAGCCTCTATTTGAAAATATTTCCATTAAATTTGGTGAAGGTAACCGCTACGGCTTAATCGGCGCTAACGGCTGCGGTAAATCAACTTTTATGAAAATTTTGAGCCGTGAGTTAGATCCAAGCGGCGGTATCGTTATGGTCGAACCGAATCGTCGAGTTGCAAAATTGCACCAAGATCAATTCGCGTTTGAACAATATAGCGTTATTGACACAGTGATTATGGGACACGCTGAGCTTTGGCAGGTGAAAGCTGAACGCGACCGGATTTATGCTTCGGCTGAAATGTCTGAAGAAGATGGCATGAAAGTCGCCGATCTTGAAGTCGCTTTTGGTGAAATGGATGGTTATACCGCCGAGTCTCGTGCTGGTGAATTGCTGATTGGGGTAGGTATTCCAGTCGAACTACACTACGGCCCAATGTCAGCAGTGGCTCCAGGTTGGAAACTGCGGGTGTTACTGGCGCAGGTATTGTTCGCAGATCCGGATATCATGTTACTCGACGAACCAACCAACAACTTGGATATTAATACCATCCGTTGGTTAGAAGACGTATTGGCTGAGCGCAACTCAACCATGATCATCATTTCGCATGACCGTCACTTTTTAAATAGCGTTTGTACTCATATGGCCGATTTGGACTACGGCGAACTGCGGGTATATCCAGGTAATTACGATGAATACATGTTTGCGGCTACCCAAGCACGTGAGCGTTTGTTATCTGATAATGCCAAGAAAAAAGCGCAAATTGACGATTTAAAACAATTCGTTGCACGTTTCTCGGCGAACGCTTCAAAAGCACGCCAAGCGACATCACGTGCTAAACAAATTGAAAAGATCAAACTTGATGAAGTAAAAGCATCAAGCCGCGTGAACCCATTCATTCGTTTTGATCAGCAAAAGCAGTTATACCGTCTAGCCCTTGAAGTTGACGAAGTAAAGAAAAGCTTTGGCGAGTTAGCGGTGCTGAAAGGTCTTGGCATGACCATCGAAGTTGGTGAAAAGGTTGCTATCCTGGGTGCCAACGGTATCGGTAAATCCACTTTATTAAAATGTCTGGTCGGCCAAGAACAAGCGGATTCTGGTCTCATCAAATGGTCTGAAAACGTGAATATCGGCTATTACGCGCAGGACCACGAATACGAATTTGCCGATAAAGACGTAAGTTTGTTCGATTGGATGAGCCAATGGAAACAACCTTCAGATGATGAACAAGCGATCCGTGGTATTTTGGGCCGTTTATTATTCAGCCAAGATGACATCAAGAAAAAAGTAAAAGTGCTGTCTGGTGGTGAAAAAGGCCGGATGTTGTTCGGGAAGTTAATGTTACAACGCCCGAATATTTTGGTTATGGATGAGCCAACTAACCACTTGGATATGGAATCAATTGAGTCGTTGAACATGGCATTGGAAATGTACAAAGGAACGTTATTGTTCGTGTCACATGACCGTGAATTTGTATCTTCTTTAGCGACACGGATCATTGAAATTACTGAAAATGATTTACGTAATTTCGTAGGTAGTTACGATGATTATTTGGTGCAGCAGTTAGCTTTAGCAAATCAATAATCGGCTTAACTTCGCTTTGAAAAACGCGCCGCTCGGCGCGTTTTTGCTATTACCTCAATACAAAATTGTTAAATTTTCCATTTTGGGTGCGTAATTCGCAACATTTTTCAATTTTTGCTGAATTATCTCTTTTTTCTCTGATAACCATGACTTAGGATGAAAGTAGACAGGTTAGCTCCGAGGGAAGATCATGTTTTTTACCCGTGCGTTAAAATTAGAAATCCAGCAACTCAGAGACCAAATAAAAGAAACCCAACAGCAAAAGTCGAGTGAAGTATCGGCATTGCAACAGCAAGTGCAGGCCCTAACGCAAGAACTTGGCGAAACGCAATCGCAATTGCAAATGCAACAACAATTGGCGCAAGTCCAACAAAATGGCACCGCCATGTTGGAATCAATCCGCGCTAACGTGACTCATCACGCAGATTCCCTAATCGACGAGCGCACTGCACTTGCGCGACTGGAAGATATATTCGGTCAAACGCAAACGGCGATCCGCACACTTGAAAATCGCGCTTTGTTAATCACCGAACATGCGGACCAAAGTGCCGCAACTGCGTCAGTGCTTGATGGTACTGCAAGCTCGATTAATCAGCTGATTTCGAGTATTCAAGAAATATCTGATCAAACGAACTTGTTAGCGTTGAATGCGGCAATCGAAGCGGCACGCGCCGGTGAGGCCGGTCGTGGTTTTGCTGTCGTAGCCGATGAAGTGAGACAGCTTGCCGGCAAAGCTAACGATGCCAGTAAACAAATCGAGAATTTGATCCGTAAAGTGATTGAGCAGACTACCAATATTAAAAATATGGTGTCGCAGAGCCAACAAAGCGCTGCCGATGTGTCCTTGTCATCCAAACAAATTGATACCGTAGTGAACGAAGTGATTAATCGCTCTGAGCTGATGAAAAAGCTGATTCGAGCGACGACCACTTTGACCTACCTCAATGGCTTAAAGCTCGATTATGCCGCGTGGAAAGCTTCGGTTTATCAGGCAATTAGTCAAGGTCGTGATTTGCCAAATTCGGCTGCAGAGCAAAAATATCAGCAATGGTGTGGCTCAGGTGGTTATGGTGCCAAACACTATGGACAACTTTCTAGCTTCCAGTCGATTGAACGACCACACCGCGCATTTCATGCTGCCGCCCGTGAAGCTGTTAACGCTGCGCGGTCACAAGATTCTGGCAAAGTTTCACAAGCCCTCTCTTTAATGGAAGAGCAGGGGCAAACAATAGCCCAAGCAATTGAACGCTTGCAGCAGGATGTTTTAGCTGGTTAAAAACACCCAAGGCATTGATCTAACACAACTTAACGTTAGGTCAATGCGGTTATTATGTTCCAGCCATTAGCGAGGACAAATTATCCCGTTTTAAGTATTCCCCACGCAAATCCCGAATCGTAGTCACCGGAGTCTTTATGTTTTTCAATTCAGCTTTAAAACAACAAATTGTTAATCTGCAACGGGAACTGCAGCAACAACGCGAAGAGCATCAAAGGGAATTATTACAAATCAAGGCTGCGCACGACCTCGAAGTGAATGAGGTGACGGCACGCGTCACTAAATTTAGTCAACAGGACGCAGTCTGCCAAGCCATGATCATGGGCGGGCAAATGCTCGGTCAGATCCGAGAAGATTTGGCCAATAACGCGGCAAGTCTTTCCAATGAACATCAACGATTACGGCAGCTAGATGCAGTGTTTGGACAAACCAAAGACGCTATTCACAATTTGGATGTACGAGCCAATCAAATTACTGCGGACGCCGAGCAAAGTGCCAAAGTCACGGCGGTACTCGATGGTACCGCATCTTCGATTAATCAACTGATATCGAGTATTCAAGAAATCTCCGATCAAACTAATTTACTAGCGTTAAATGCGGCGATTGAAGCCGCACGGGCAGGTGAAGCGGGTCGAGGTTTTGCGGTGGTTGCCGATGAAGTGCGTCAGCTTGCCGGCAAAGCTCACCAAGCCAGTAGTCAGATTGAACAGTTGATCCGTCAGGTTATCGAGCAAACTGCGAGAATTCGCGCAATGGTAGAGCAAAGCCAGCAAAGTGCCGCTGATGTGGCTGCGTCGTCATCACAAATTGACCAAGTGGTGAATGACGTTATTGGCACGTCTGCGCATATGCAGCAGGTTATTGCTGAATCTGCAACCATTGCATTTTTGAACACAGTAAAACTGGATCATGCGGTTTGGAAGCATCAAGTTTATCTGCAAATCCAACACGGTCGATTTGCCGAGAGTGTCAACTCCCATGCTGAGTGTCGTTTGGGCAAATGGTACAACGAAGGTGATGGTAAGAAAAATTACAGCCATTTACGCAGTTATAAGCTGCTGGATGCGCCACACCGTTTGGTGCATGAAAGTGGCCGTGAAGCCTTGGCTTATGGCGGCAGAGGCGACGCTTCTGCGATGACGCAGTCGTTGGTTAAAATGGAACAGGCAAGTCAGCAAGTCACTGAAATAATTAGTCAATTACAAAATGAGTTACATCAGTAATTGTTATTTAAACTCTGCTTACTAAAAATTTAGCATTGAACTCAAGCCCGTGTAACAACGGGCTTTGCATTTTTATCAATCAAACGATGATGATCAACATCAAATTTTAGTTGTATATAGCTAAGTAGAATAAGCTTAGCTCTTTTGGTTCTTTATTTGCTTTGATATATTGAGCAGAAGAATTTTGGAACCGGTGGTTTTATGTCAACTCTGAATATACAACACTTTTTCGATGCACAATCGAACACCTATAGTTATGTCGCGTTTGACCCTGTTTCCAAAGCGGCGGTGGTGATCGATCCGGTTCTAGATTTTGACACAGCTTCTGGTTGTAGTAGCACGGTGCAAGCTGAGCAAATTGTGCGTTGGATCAAATCCGAAGGATTGCATTTAAAGTATATTCTTGAGAGCCATGTGCATGCAGATCATCTGACCGCTGCACCATACATAAAGTCGCAATGTGGTGGGCTTACGGCGATCGGCAGTGCAATTACTGAAGTGCAGACCGTGTTTGCCAAGTTATTTGGTGCCGAAGAGCAATTTGTTTGCGATGGCCGTCAATTTGATTTATTGCTGGCTGATGGGGCGCAGTTACCACTTGGCGAGCTCAATATTCGGGTGATCCATACGCCAGGACATACACCGGCATGTGTAAGTTATCTAATTGATAACGCAGTGTTTGTGGGTGATACCTTGTTTATGCCTGACTTTGGAACCGCTCGCTGCGATTTCCCTGGCGGCGATGCAGAGACTTTGTATAAGTCGATCCAAAAGTTATTTAGTCTGCCTGATGAAACACGGATGATGATGTGCCACGATTACGGCGCGCCAGGTCGGGCAGAGTTTGCTTTTGAGACCACAGTTGCCGCGCAGAAAGCGCGAAACATCCATGTCGGTGCCGAGCAAACAGCTGAGCGTTTTGTTGCTATGCGCCGGCAACGGGATGCGACTTTGGCGATGCCAAAGTTATTGTTACCCGCGGTTCAAGTAAATATGCGTGCAGGCCAATGGCCTATGCCTGAAAGCAATGGTATTAGTTATTTGAAATTACCGATTAACTTGTTTAGTAAAAAGTGACATTCGGTAGTTCCCACGTATTTTGGGGGTGTCGAATGCAGAAAATTTTATTGGTTACAGATATTTTCGGTGACAGCGAACAACTACGAGAAACCTTATGCCGGATCGGTGTAAACGCCTTGGTGGTAAGTCCTTATTCCGAATACAGATCTTTTTGCAATGAAGCCGAAGCCTATCAAGCCTTTTTGGCGGCCGGTGGCTTAGATGCGTATTACCGACACTTGCTGCAGACTATTGTGCAACACCCTAAAGACGAATTTAAACTAATGGTTGGTTTTAGTGCTGGTGCAGCCGCGTTATGGCGTTATGTCTCTAGTGAGCATGCCGTTGATTTAGCAGAGGATTTGGTAGCGTGGTTATATTACGGTGGGCAGATCCGTCACGAATTAGCGTTAATGCCAAAAGTCAGTACGGTGCTGCGCTGGAGTTTAGAAACCCAGTTTGATGTTTGGCAATGCCATCAGGCGATGCAGCATAAACCGCGGGTTGATTCGTCAGTGTTACCTTACCAACATGGTTTTATTAATCCGCAATCGAAAGGATTTATTGCTCATGCGGCCGCAGATTTTTGGATGACATTAGAAGCTTACGTCCATGATAATTCGCATGTTTCCGTTGCATAGCGTTTTTTATTGTTTAAACATCAATATGATGTCCGTGCTTCAATTTTTGCGTGTTCGATAAAAAAGGACAGCAATTGCTGTCCTCTTCCGTTGATAGTAGCCAACGCTATTCGAGTGAATTATCGCGCGTTTGTACTTTCAAAGATTTTATCTGCTGATTCAGCAACAAAACCACTATATAACTCGCCGTTTGGCATCGCATGACGCAGCGCAAATTCATAGAAACAGCTTGGGATCATTTTCTTGCCATCAGTAAATTCAACTTCAGCAGCATCCGCTAATGTTGATGATTGCTCTAAAAATACTTCAGCCGAACCTTTGATTTCGCCGCCCGAACTATTTAACGGGAAACCAGCTTGTTTCAGCGCTTCGTTCACAGCAGCCAAGGTTTCGAAATTCTGTAAATGATTCACCGATACGGTGAAGTGGTTCGCGCGATAGCCCCAAACCGATAACCATGCCGCGTACTCGCTTTCTGCCAATAAAGTTTGATAGCTGGCTTGATCAATCTCCCAGTGACGACCTGAGTACAGGAAGTTTTCAGCACTGACAGCGTCTGGGGTAACTTGGTCTACTAAACGGTGGACGATTGCTTGAAGCTCTGGTGAGCATTTTTCTAGCAGTAATTCAGAAATAAACACTTTAGGGGCGGTTGGATCTGTATGCTCAAAATGCTTGGCATACAGTTTCTTTGCCTCAAAGTGATATTCACCACATTCTTTATAGCCAAGCGCTAATAAATGCGCAGCAAGTTTATTCAAACCTACTTTTTCGATGTTAAAGGTCCGGTAGGCCACGTGATCGTTAATCACGTCATCTTGTTGGCTAGAACCGAGCAGCTCGTGCACTTTTTTGGCTGAAGGGGTCACTGACAGATAATCTTGCCAGATTTCACTAAATAACTGATTTACATCTTGGTGCATGGACAACTTCCTACAGGGTTCAGAGATTCATACCTTTTGTCGTTGAAGATCCAAGGCTTTGGCTGACATCCATCATGACAACACATCGTCAACGATGTGGCTGGCTCCTGATGTGTTCGCCGCTACTTAAATTTTCAATGACTTTGGGTCTATACATTAATTCCAGTTAATACTTGGTATTGCTTAAGCCCGCGCATTATAAGCCGCGGGCAAATCTTCAGTTTTGATCTAAGGCAAAACTAGGCCAGGACTTAAATTTGCTGGCAAACTGACGGCGCTTGCTTCAACTGAAGCCACGGGATAAGCGCAATAGTCTGCGGCGTAAAACGCACTGGCTCTATGGTTACCGCTTGCGCCAATACCGCCAAAAGGTGCCGCACTGGAAGCACCAGTAATTGGTTTATTCCAATTGACGATACCAGCACGGATTTCCGTGAAGAATTGCTGATAATCTGCTTCGGCATCGGCAAGTAATCCCGCTGACAAGCCAAAAGAAGTGTTATTTGCTTCTGCAATTGCTTTGGTGAAATCATCATAACGGTACACTTTTAATAATGGACCGAAATGTTCCTCATCAGGCAATGCTGCGGCGTGGGTAACATCGATAATGCCTGGCGTGACAAAGCCAGTTCCCGCCTGGATCTGAGTTAATTTTACCAATGGAATCCCGCCGATGGCTTCAATGTCAGCTTGTGCTTTCACCATGCCAAGTGCGGCTTTTTCACTGATCATCGCCCCATAAAATGGCTGTTCATCAGCAAAGGGTTGGCCAACTTTTAATTGTTTAACTGCTCGGATTAGCGCTGCCAATACTTCATCGCCGTTGCTACTACGTTCGATAAACAACCGACGAGCACAAGTACAACGTTGACCACTGGTGATAAACGCCGATTGAATAATGTCGTGGACAGCGGCATTGATGTTGGTAACATCTTTGACAATCAATGGGTTATTGCCCCCCATTTCCAAAGCTAGAATTTTCCCTGGATGACCAGCGTATTGCTGGTGCAATAAATGACCCGTATTTGAACTGCCCGTAAAGAACAACCCATCAAGTCCAGGATGGCCAGCAATGGCTTTGCCCGTTGTAACTTCGCCTTGCAGTAGGTTGATAACACCCGCCGGCAAACCCGCTTGTTGCCACAAAGCAACTGTAAACTCAGCGACTTTTGGTGTTAACTCTGAAGGTTTGAACACGACAGTGTTGCCAGCAATTAGCGCTGGTACGATATGACCATTTGGTAAATGACCTGGGAAATTGTAAGGGCCAAATACTGCCACAACCCCATGTGGTTTGTGGCGGATAAAGGCTCGGGCACCCGGCATCGGGTTTTCGACGGTGCCAGTACGTTCGGCGTGCGCTTTGATTGAAATGGCAATCTTGCCAACCATCGCAGCCACTTCAGTCCGACTTTCCCACAGCGCTTTACCGGTTTCTTCGGCGATAACTTTAGCAAATTGTTCAGTATTGGCTTTTAAAAGCTCAGCAAAGGCTTCAGTAATCGCGATGCGTTCTTGCAGTGAGCGGCGCGACCAGAGCAAAAATGCATGTCGAGCTGCCGTCATCGCATCCTGGACTTGGCTTGCATCAGCGCTTTGACCTTGCCAAATTACCGTGCCATCGGCTGGGTTTACCGAGGTAAACGACGGGCCTTGCCCATGTTGCCATTCACCATTGATATACAAACCGCCTGAAATTAACGCGCTCATTTAACACCTCGATCGAGATTAAGATAACGGACTTCGTCGCCTTGCTGAACTTGCAGCGCATCCGCAGTCGCTTGGTTGATCACCAGCTCATGGCCATCAATTTGCGCTTTATCGCTGATAACAGCACGGAAGCTTTGTACTTTGGGATTACAAATCGCCAAGTGTGCTGAGCCTTCCACATCGCCGATCCGTACGTTTAAGCGGTGACTGCTTCGTACGGATTTGATTTGTTTAAGCTGGGCTTCAACTGTAGGCCCGGCATCAAACAAATCTACGTAGCCGCGGTGAATAAAGCCTTCGTTTTCCAACAGCTTTAACGCAGGTTTGGTGTTTTCATGCACTTCACCAATTACCGCTTGCGCAGACGGTGGCAACAAACTGACATAGATGGGATGACGTGGCATCAGGTCAGCGATAAAGCCTTTGTTACCGATCCCAATCAGATGGTCCGCGGTCGGGAAATCAATACTGAAGAAATAGGATTGCAGCCATTGCCAAAACGGCGGTAATGCATGATCGTCAGCAACACCACGCATTTCGGCGATGACGATTTTCGCAAAACGTTTTGGATGTTCCGCCATAAACATAAAGCGAACTTTTGATAAAAAACGTCCACTTAAACCGGTGCGATAAGGTTCACGTAAAAACAGCGTACAAATTTCGGTGACACCAGTGTAATCGTTACACATAGTGAGCACTTCCACGGGATTGTAGACATTCAGTTCATTCGAATGATGTACAACGGTGCTTTTATGAAAATGGTAGAGCGGGGTGCTTAACCCGACCGAGGCTTCAATACCCGAAGTCCCCAAGATTTCCTTGGTTTCGGTATCTTCAAGGACAAACAAGTAACCTTGATTCCCCGGATGCTCGGCGTCGATGGCAAAGCTATGCTCAGAGTGCGCAATTTTTTGCTTAAGCTTTTGCTCATTGACCGGCAATGAGGTAAAGCCTGCACCGGACTCAACTGCAATTTGCATGAGGGCCGGGTAGTCGGACTGCTGAATAGGGCGTATCAATAACATGTTGATAATTCCAGAATATTTCGTGCTCAAAAACGGTGGCAAAGCGCCACCGTCGGCGATCTGGGCTGGTTAAGCCTGTTGCTTGACCAACTTGGCTATAGCCGCTTCGAAGCGCACCATGCCTTCAGCAATATCTTGCTCTGGAATTATTAGTGAAGGTGCAAAACGGATGACGTTATAGCCAGCCATTAACACCAATAAGCCTTCGGCGGCAGCTGCTAACATAAAATCGCGTGACTTGCCGGCCCATTTTGCGTTAAGCGCAGCACCAACCAACAGACCTTTACCGCGAATTTCGCTAAATACATCATATTTTTCGTTAATTTTCACTAAAGCATCTTTGAATAATGCTTCACGTGCTTTAACACCGTCCAGAACTTCAGCAGTGTTGACGGTATCAAACGCCGCTAAAGCGACTGCGCATGCCAGTGGGTTGCCGCCATAGGTACTACCATGAGTGCCAACTACTAAATGTTTGGCAATTTCGGTTGTGGTTAACATTGCACCGATAGGGAAACCGCCGCCCAATGCCTTCGCCGTGGTTAATACGTCTGGTGTTACACCTAGACCCATATAAGCATAAAGTTCGCCGGTACGACCAACGCCAGATTGCACTTCATCAAATACTAATAATGCATTGTGTTGATCACAAAGCTCGCGAACACCTTTGATAAATTCAACTGTTGGGCTGATGATACCGCCTTCACCTTGCAGCGGCTCCAATACTACAGCACAAGTTTTGTCGGACATCAGTGCTTTTAAACTGTCCAGATTGTTGTATTCAGCGTGGTCGATATCTGCTGGTTTTGGTCCAAAGCCGTCTGAGTAGGCAGGCTGACCACCAACGGTAACGGTAAACAGAGTGCGGCCATGAAAACCCATTTTGAATGCGATGATTTGAGATTTTTCAGCGCCAAATTTGTTTAAGGCAACGCGACGTACTAACTTCAATGCCGCTTCGTTCGCTTCAGCACCAGAGTTCGCAAAATAGACTTTCTCTGCGAAGGTGTGATCAACTAAACGTTTCGCTAATGCTAACGCTGGTTCGTTGGTCATAGTGTTAGACAAATGCCACAATTTGTTCGCTTGCTCGGTTAATGCATTTACCAGCACTGGATGGCAGTGACCCAAACAGTTCACCGCGATACCGCCAGCGAAGTCGATATATTCTTTACCTTGTTGATCCCAGAGGCGAGATCCCAGACCTTTAACTGGAATAATTGGAGACGGAGCGTAGTTTGGAACCATTACGTCGTCGAATAAACTTCTTGTAAGTTGCATGGGAAACCTCTGGATTTTGCAATAAGGGCTTTGTGGAAATTATCCTTTTGGTCTAATTTCCGTTTTTTATGGGTAAGCCGTCATTATATTGGTGCGCACTGTCAAACTGCAGTATCATTATTCATAAATTGATTATTAAGTTTGTCAAATTAACGGAGATAATGAGCAAAATGCTAACCAAAGAAGACGAACGCTTACTTTCTATGCTTCGCCAGAATGCGCGAGCTAGCGTATCGGATTTAGCGCGGAGCTTAAATTTGTCACGATCGACCGTGCAAACACGGATTGCTCGTTTGGAGCAACTCGGTGTTATTAAGGGTTATGTCGTCGAATTTGGCGAAACCTTTACCAAGAACCAAGTTTCTGCTCATGTGTCGATTAAAGTTCGGCAAAAGTTAACAACTAAGACTAATGTTGAACTTAGGCAGATTTCACAGATCTCTGAACTCTATGCAATTAGCGGGGAGTACGACTTAATTGCTGTGGTGCAAGCACAAAGCACTGAGCAGTTAAGTCACCTGTTAGACGAAATTGGCAATTTAGATGGTGTCGAACGGACAAATTCGTCGGTGATATTGGAAACTAAATTCCGTCGTTGACCGTAATAATTCAACATTCGCTGGCTAGAGTCTGTCGAGCGCAACCAAATACGGCGGATCTATGAAAATACTGCTGGTATTTTAAACATGGTCTGACAAGTTGGATGTAATTTTACTACTAGTAGCAAAAACAGCTAGAATTCAACAACTTTTCCGGCCAGATGGCCGCATTTTCTGAGAATTTTATGAGCCAAAGTGAAAATACTCCGCTGTACACCCATTATGCCGGTCCGGCATTACTCGAAACGCCATTATTAAATAAAGGCAGTGCTTTTACTCGCGAAGAGCGCGCTGCCTTTAATCTCTCTGGGCTGTTGCCACCGCGTTATGAGTCTATCGAAGAGCAAGCGGCACGTGCTTACATGCAATATTCATCATTCGGCGAACCAATTAACAAACATATTTACCTGCGAGTGGTGCAGGATAATAACGAAACGTTATTTCATCGGTTATTGCAAAATCACCTCGAAGAAATGTTGCCAATTATCTATACGCCGACAGTGGGGGACGCTTGCGAACGGTTTTCTGATATTTATCGCAGCGCTCGTGGTTTGTTTATTTCTTACGCCGATCGCGATTGTCTAGATGATGTGCTTCGCAGTGCCACTAAAAAGAAAGTGAAGGTCATTGTAGTTACTGATGGTGAACGGGTATTAGGTCTTGGTGACCAAGGTATCGGCGGCATGGGTATTTCTATAGGTAAGTTATCGCTCTATACCGCTTGTGGTGGTATTAGCCCTGCGTATACGTTACCGGTCTGTCTTGATGTCGGTACTAATAACGAAAAATTGTTAAACGACCCGTTCTATATGGGCAATCGTCATCGCCGTATTACTGGCGATGACTACTATGAGTTTGTTGATAAATTTATTAAGGCAGTGAAACGTCGCTGGCCGGAAGCTTTAGTGCAATTCGAAGATTTCGCACAACCAAATGCCATGCCGTTGTTAAAACGCTACCGTGATCAGATCTGTTGCTTTAATGATGATATTCAAGGAACTGCAGCAGTGACTGTTGGTACTTTGCTGGCGGCGTGTCGTTCTAAAAACGTTAAGCTTTCTGCGCAAAAAGTTGTGTTTGTCGGTGCTGGTTCTGCAGGTTGTGGCATTGCTGAACAAGTGATCAGTCAAATGGTGTCTGAGGGCCTGAGCGATGAACAGGCACGCAGTCAAGTCTTCATGGTCGATCGTCACGGTCTCCTCACTGAAGGTATGGAAGATTTACGCGATTTCCAACAGGTGCTTGTACAACCTAAAGCTCGGCTGGCTGATTGGTCTTACAGCGGTGAGTTTGCATCATTACGTGATGTGATGAACTGCGCAAAGCCAGATATCTTAATCGGTGTTTCCGGGGTGGCAGGTCTTTTCACCGAAGCGGTAATTAAAGCCATGAAAAAGCACTGTGAATTGCCAATTATCATGCCTTTGAGTAACCCGATTAAGCAGATTGAAGCGCGCCCAGAAAAAATAATTGAATGGACAGAAGGTAAAGTCATTATCGCGACTGGCAGTCCGTTTAAGCCAATCGAATATCGTGGCAATGTTTATCCTGTTGCCCAATGCAATAACAGCTACATATTTCCTGGGATTGGACTTGGTGTTATCGCCTCAAGAGCCAAACGAGTTAGCGATGACATGCTAAGAGTCGCCAGTGAAACCTTAGCTGCGGCATCGCCATTGGCAAATACCGGGAGCGGTGGCATTCTGCCGCCACTTACTGATTTGGCAGAGCTGTCCAAGCGAATTGCCTTCGCCGTCGCAAAAGTAGCAATGGCTCAGGGCCATGCCCTTGAGATGGAAGATGATTTGCTGAAAGCTAAAATTAATGCCAATTTTTGGAAACCGGAATACCGCCAATACAAACGTGTAAGTGGTTGATATTTAGCTAAGAATTGTCGAAGCGTCTGCAACGCTGACTTCGATTTTCGCACGTTCTACGACAAGGCGCGGATTTTTATTCCGTGCTTTGTTTTTTAATTCACGTTTTGCATAATGGCGCTGGCTGATTGTTGATAAAGGAACCCGCATGTTATACGTGGTGATGTTAGGGGGTAAGCACCCAGCGGCTAAGATTGAAGTTCATGATGTGGTTTTTGCGCTCGGTGATTCCTTAGCTGATTGTTATCCGCAATTGCGAGAGAACTGGTTTGGTCAAGCCAATGGCTTACATATCGATTCCTGGATGGCTGTCGATGGCATTGACGGTTATAGACTTGAGTGGTCAAACCAAGCGCCTGCGGCAAATGAACTAAGATTGTTTTTCATCAATCTCGGTGGTTATCAGACCGGTTTATTCGGCGAAGAACACCGTTATTTGTTGGTGGTTGCAAAGGATATTGCTGGTGCCAAAGCGCTTGGTAAACAGCAAATAATGAACATTTGGGATAAGCCTCACACCGATAACATTATAGATGTCGATGACTGTATTCCTATTGACTATATTGCCGGCCGATATGTGCGTCTAGTCAGCGGTTCATATCGAGAAACTAAACAGCAAAATGATTATATTTTGTTATAAATCAATTGATTGAATAGTTAGACTCGTTTTTCCCCTTTAAGCATACAAGGATGTAAAAAGCTTAAATTAAATTTACTTTAATAAAACATGCCTTGCACTTTAGCTTAATTAAGTTTACAAATTAAAGGTGATTACTCGAATAGAAGAGCTTGATGTCTTTCACTTGGAAACGACAAATGATCTGGCAATGGATGAATTAAGATCAAGGGTTCGTATGGATAAGTATCAGAAACTCATAGTTATTTCAGCAAAGGAGCAATGGTCGCATTTATGTTTGTTGGCGCAAGCTGCTGGCTTGAATGTACAACAACAGACTGTTGATGCGTTAACATCGCAAGCTTATGATGAGCACTTGTTAATTGCAGTCGATTTTACCGGCCAAAAATTAGATCGAAGTTCCTTACAGTTGCTCGCGCAACTACAACAGCATGGTGGCGTGTTCATTTATCAAGTTGACCGGCATACGATTGAGGAGGCTGCCTGCCTACGTCTTGGTTTGCGCGGTGTACTTTATCGAGATTTGCCTCTTGATCAGTTGATGTTGGCTTTGCGCACTTTAATGTGCGGCCAGCTTGCATTTAGTCTCGAAGTACTAAGCAATAGGTTAGATGAGCTCGGGGTAAGTAGTGCCGAGCCTCTAGACAATCAGTCGACTCTATTTAACGCGACACTAACTAAGCAAGAAAAACGTATTATTCGTTTGGTTGCCCAAGGCGCTCGAAATAAAGAAATCGCAACGGAATTGCATATTAGTGCTCACACGGTAAAAGCGCATATGGCGGCGATATTTCGAAAAACTCAGGTGAGAAATAGGGTGGAGTTGCTAAGGTTAGTGCAACTCCCCGTAGGTGGTCAGTTAACCGATTTTGCTCGATTAGATTGAGCGTCTGCTTGCCAAAAACCCTTGGCCTGTCCTTGTAAGATAATTGCTTGGACAGCGCTTTCCATTGCCTGTCTAACGCAGTATTGCACCGGCTCATTGGTGCTATAACCTGCTTCCATTTCAGCTAGTCGATTGACAGAAACATATCGAAATAGCCCAGTTCGTAGTTGTTGTGAGAACACTTTTTTAGTACTGCTGACAGACATCAGAACTTGCCCTGTGTGAACATCGACCGCTCGCAAGTACAAAGTAATTTGGTCTTCACGGTACATCTCTGAAGCACCAATACCAAAATATTCGGCACCAATGCCGCCGGTACTTAAGTTTGATTCATAGCCGATAATGCCACCTTCAAACAAAATTCGAGCTTCTTTTAGTGACGGCAGTTCAGAGTTTTTTTTGTTACTTGTAACAATTTTACGTTCAGTCAGTAAATTCTGTAGTCCCTCTCGTTCTAGTGGTGCAAACCATCCTGTCTCAAGTAGCACTTGAGTTAGCATCGCTGTCGCACCTTGGGTAACTGCAGTCGAAAAACTTGAAACGTTTTCTTGTGGTTTATATTGACCGGTTTGATCACGAAAAGCGTAAACGCCGACCGGCATCGCGAAACGTGGCTTGGCAGAGTTTTGAATTGAGATCATAAGTTCGCTGGGTGCATCCACAGCAGCATCTGTAGTAAACAGCTCTGGTTTTTCCAACATCGCACAGCTGGCTAGCAGCATTGAAGCGCAGAGTGCGCTAATAAATCTAATTGTTTTCATTATTAATTTCCTGGCAGTGCTGGCATACGAATGATGGTGACTTCGCCAGTGCTTAACCTTGTAATGTGCACAATAATTGTTCCATCTGTGTCATGACTCACCTCAACTCGAAATTCACCAGTGTCATAAACGCCCTCGGTGATTTCACCATCGGCGATCCTGCGGGTAAGCGAGTTGATTAGATTACGCTCTAATGATTCTTGAAATTTATCGACGAAGGTCTTTTCGTTTAGAGGCTCGCTGTGAGCGTTTTGCGCTTGGGCTTTTTGCAGCAAAAAATTGCCGTTAAGCGGACTGCCGCCGAAGCTCGGGTTTACCGGCGTGTACACCAACTCGGTAGCACTTAGATGGAGTGAAAAGGTGAGGGCAACCACACTGTAAATTAGTTTTGTTTTCATCATTTTTAATCCAGGTAGTTTTCAAGTTCAGTGCTATCTTCGCCAAGCATGTTGGCGGACTGCAGTCTTGCGATTTCTTCGATGGTGGCCATCACTGCTTGTTCTGCAAATTCACGCATGTCTTGTTGTCGACGGCCAAGGTATGTCTGGTAAATCCGACGCTGATTTAGTTCAAGCCATAACAAGGTTCCAGCTTGTGGATAGACTCGCTCATGAATAACTAAAGTCATGCCTGATGTTGCCGGTAGATCACGCCAATATGCCGAGAAGTAATAGCTAAAGTCTCGTCCAAATCCGCTGATGGTGCGGTCAAGTACCATTCCAGACACTAACAGCTCATCTTCAGCAGCAATTGTTGATTGCGGGGACATACCGAGTAAACTTAGGAATAAAACTGCACAGCGCGTCGCGCTGTACAGTTGTTTCCGCAGAGGCTTCTGCTTAGCGCTGATTAATGGTTGCAACGTTGAAATCGCCGTTTTGCACCACAGTTACCACACTGCCATCGCCACCTTGTTGAACATTGACGAGGTTGTCGTTGCCTTGTTGATTCACTGAAATTACGCCGTCATTGCCGGTGACAGCTGCAGCTCCGTCGCTAGACGCAACCCAGTTACCATTGCCTGATTGTTGAATATCAAGTTCATTGCCACTGCCGGTCACTAGCAGGTCAACTAAATTTAAATCACCTTGTTGTGACACTTGCACCGAGTTTTGATTTGATTCGGTATCGCTAGTTGCCGCCACTTCATTGGCGTTACCGGCTTGTTCAATTGTTACGACGTTTTCGCTTCCCAAGGTTTCAACATAACCAAAGTTTTCGCTACCACTTTGATTGATTGTCAGATTGTTTGCAGAGCCCTCAGTCATCAGAGCTGCGATGTTGTTATCACCTTGCTGGCTAAGAGTTAAAGTATGATCGTCGCCACTACTACCCAACTGTGCTAAGTTGCCGTCGCCTTGTTGAAGTACATCCACGACCAAGTTGTCACCCGAAATCCCTTGTTCTGCAACGAGTTGGTTAGCATTTCCTTCCTGTTGGACAAAGACAACATTAGCATTGCCGCTAATTGGTTCTGCAATAAACTCATTAGCACTACCGGATTGGAATACGTCGACGACATTATCATTACCTTCCAGCGGACGGGCGATAAAAGCGTTTAAATTGCCTTGTTGTTGCACAGAGATGCTGTTGTCGTTACCGCGAAGATTTACAACACCGCCGACGTTTTGGTTGCCAGTCTGCTCAACGTAAAGCGTGTTTCCATCGCCAACAGAAGTAATCAGACCCGATTCATTACTATCACCAACCTGGAGCGAAGTTATTTGGTTGTTATTGCCTTCGATGCTTGTCATGGTCCAGTTTGCATCACCAGTTTGCACAGATTGCGCTTCATTTCGATCGCCGCCGAGACTCACAGTTGCGGTATTTTGTTCGCCTGACTGTTCTGTCGAAACATTATTTTGATTACCCACAACGGTTAGGTCAGCTTGGTTGTAAAAACCAGACTGAACGACATTGATATTGTTTTCATCACCAACGGTGTTAACGCTTGTAACGTGCCAATCATCTGCTTGATCAGTTTCTATCGTGTTGTTTTGTCCATCAACTTGACTGTAGCTTTCATTAAATACACCAGTTTGTTCGACGTCGGTTAAATTCACAGCGCCATCTTGTTGCAGTAACGCTAAGTTCAATTCACCGTTTTGACTAACAGCGGCAGTTTGACCTTCTAGCACTCCGCTGGCAGAACTTTGAATAACTAAAGTTTCGTTACTCGCAAAAGAATAGGCGCTAGTGAATGCCAGTGTCAGCGCTAATGCAATGGCACTTTTTTTAGGGGTAATTTTCATAAACGATACTCCATATCTAATTAATATTGGGTTACTGACAATATTTCGCCTTGACCGATTTGTTCTATCGAAAA
>JACCDZ010886822.1_pt1 | contig 46114 bp, 40 predicted proteins | sample 7449551 | NCBI WGS metagenome assembly JACCDZ01 (sample SAMN15323452, study PRJNA562643) | freshwater metagenome | isolation source: river surface water | place: USA:Blue River Watershed | collected 2017-08-18
AAAAAGCCCAACGCGCACAAAAGGCGATGCAATTACTTCTAAAACCAAAATCTAAATCAATTAAGCCCATCCAATCCATCAAACCAATTTAGTCAAAAGAAAGCCGACGCTAAGGTCGGCCTGTTGAGGATCTAGAAAGTTAAGTGTTTTTGGTCGGCAGCTTTAGCGTATTTCGCTTGCTTGATGCACCCTCCTTTTCAAACCCGGCTTTAACGAGTCCACAAATAGACTCAATACGCGCATCAAGCTCGCCCGCGTCTACAGCAGTTCTTAGCACTTCAAGCGTAGTGATGACGCCTGCTATGTTTTCAGTCTCGATGGCGTTCTTTCCTTCTATGACTTCAAGTGTGCGAGCGCCATAGCGAACAGTGATGCACATCTTGCCGTTTTCGCTTGGCCACCACCATGGCTTCAAGCGCTTAGGTACTTCCACCTTACGCTTCACCCCTGTCTCTTGGTCTCTAACGCTGCGAATCTTGACTGGTACAAACTCAGTACCAGCCTGAATGGCCTTAGCCATTTGTATCTGTTCGTGAAGTTTATTGCTGAGTTTTTGACGCCGCGCATGCTTAGGGCTGCTGCTCTGTTGTGGCTTATTGGCCACGAATTTCAATGCACTTAAACCTGACATTTGCTACTCCTTGTGTGTGTTGCAGGAATAACTAATTTATTGTCAGACCATGGCGCTGAGCAACCGAAAAGATTGGTATCCCGACACTTTGGAAGGACACCACTGGCGGGGTCAGCCAGTCAAGATGTTTGAGAATACTGATTTGTATCCTTTGGCCAAAAGTTCCTCTTGCTCAATCCTCTTTTTGTGTTCGCCAAGCTCACGCTCTGCGTTTAACGACCTAGGTGTGTAGCGCTCAATTTGCTTGGGAGTTAGGTGCCAATAAGGATTACCCGTTTGCTCGCGCATCTGCCACTCGATTGCGTTTTTAAATTCAGCGCCCAAACGACGCTTGAAGAAAATGGCATCATGAACGTTGGCGATGGGTACGAGCCCCTTAGCCTGAGCAGCTTGACGAACAATGTCCATGACTTGTGTTTCGCCGTGCTGATACAGATATGCAAGGACCTTGGCTTTGCTGGGCCTGCCGCTCTCAGTCTGTAGGTAGCGCTCTAGCAAAAGATCAGGTCGGAACTTTTTGAACAAATCGTAGAGGTAATCGTCCAATGCATTTTGCTCTTTGATGAACTGTTTGACAGTGACATCAGATAAAAATCGAGTTCTGTCTTCTGAGTTTTGCAGAATGTCTACCAGTGCAGGATTAGTCCAATTACCCGAAGCATCCAACCACCCTTTTGCTGTTTGGCGTGCTCCAAAACTAATAGCGGTAAATGCACGTTTGAGTAGTTTTGGCCTGAGGTCCTTAGGTACTGGACTGCTCTCCAAAAATACATAATGGCTGACAGTTGCCATAAAGTCTACTTTGTGCTCCAAGTACAAGAGCGTGGACGGAAATGATTTCTTTAAATCTTGGTCTAATCCACTGGCAGCTAAGTAGCCACGGGCATAGCCCATTTTCCATGCGACTACGCTGCTGCGGATATCGTATTCCCAGCAATTACCCAGCATTGCTCTGCGCAGTTCCTTGTTGACGTTTTGAACGCTGGTGCCTTCGTAATAGGTGCGGCCAAACGGACTAGGCTTTTTGCGTTGGAGGTAGTAACCCTTGGTTACAGAAGCAATGCCTAAGATAGATAGTGATTGGCGCAGTGCCAAATCTTTCTTGGGCCCTTGGATTAAATTAGATTCCGTTTCTAACCAGTAAACGTAGGCTTTGACAGACTCAATATCCACTGGCACCCAATCAAATAGTCCATTGAGTTTGTCTTCGCGCCATTCCAAGTTGTACTCTGGGTATAGGTGATCGAACAAGGCGATGTTGCTGACATCATCTCCGTTTAGATAGGCATCAATCTCTTCATCGGTTGTAGCTTCAGAAAGTGACTGCACAGGTACCTGAAGCGAGTTTTGAATTGTGGCCAAGGCAGTGAGTTTGACCAGTGAGTTCTGCCCAGAAAACTTGGTGCCCAAGACCACTGTTTGAACAATATCCCAGTCGTTGTCAGTGAGCCACTTGTGAACGCGGATCTTTTTGGGGCCGATCTGCCCGCCTTTGTTTGCCAGTTGGTCTAGTGAAATTGAGTAGAGTCCTAGTTTGCGTTGCTCAGGTGTTTGTCCACGCTGTAAAGCGTCAAACAGCATGGATTCGACAACGCTGATGTATTTAGTCAGCGCCCGCTTGGCAGCTGCAGCGGGCTTGGGAAAAGCCTTCTGCAGTGCTGCTTCTACCGACTCATGGACTGTGAGCTTTATCACTGGATACACGTTCCTTGTAAATGAAATCTAGGATTTCCAGTGTATTTAGCACCTTTTTACAGATTTCACGACCACAAAAAAGTCACAGACATATAGTAATTCAAAGCATTGATTTGATGAAATTCATGGATTTGAGTAAGCAGATGAGCCCAAGAACCCCATTGATTTGTACTCGGGTTGATTGATGCCCATTCAAGCAAGTCCTTCTGTTTGACTCACACAGCTTTCTTAAATGGGTCGGCAAATCACGATCATTTGTTTATCGGAAGCTAAATACTGGATGCAAACTTATCAAGTATCAGTGCGTGCCAGGGTCAATGGCCGCAATCAAGTTGTCAAAACAGAAGTTCGTGCCATAAACGCGCAGGATGCGCGCTGGCTGCTTTGGGCTCAGTACGGATTTCACAGCATCCAGGCCGGGCCTCTGCTAGTGAAAGTTACTTATTGATCTGGCAAAAAAGTTTGAATTTGGTAACCCAAATGACTCAAATGTCGCGGTTGCCGACATTTAGGCAAAGCCAAAAAATCTTAGCGATGGCCTAACAGCAGTCATCAAGGCGTTTGTCTACTTTCTTGGGGGTGCCAGTTCAGTCACCGCGAATATTTCGTTCTTTGATGATGCGAGCGTATCGCCGACTGTCAGATTCCATCTGCAGTTGGAACTGCTCTGGGCTTAGAGGTGTTGGCTCAGCCCCAATAGATTGGATTTGAGAGCGAACACCTGCAATTTGTAGCGCACGATTGACCGTCGTGTTGAGCAAGCTCACCATCTCCGGTCGAGTGCCGGTGGGCGCGTACATACCGTGCGTTGTGCCGGCATCAAAGTCTGGCAACCCCCCTTCTTCCATAGTTGGTACATCAGGAAAGGCGAGCGAGCGTTTGCGTGTAGCAACAGCCAGTAGGCGTAGTCGCCCTGAGCGAACGTGAGACAAAGAGATACCTGGGTCAAAAAGAAAGTCTATCTGCCCGCCCAAAAGATCTTGAAGTGCTGGTGCAGACCCGCGGTAGGGTACATGCACAGCGAACACACCAGCTTGGCTTTTGTAAAGTTCTCCTGCCAAGTGCATGCCGCTACCGTTACCCGCCGAGCCATAAGACAGTTTGCCAGGTCGACTTCGCATGAGTGCAGTTAGTTCCGTCAGGGTTCGTACTTCCAGTTCAGGCCGTACCACCAAAAAGAGTGTGATTCGAGCCAGCGCTGCGACCGGAACCAGATCACGAGACACATCAATTGGCATCTTGGCGTAAAGGAAGGGATTGGTTGAAATCGTGCTTCCAGAAGTAACCAAAAAAGTATGTCCATCGTTGGCTTTAACCACCGCTTCCGCACCAATCAGGCCGTTGGCGCCCGGGCGATTCTCAATGATCACGGTTTGTGACAAAGCCTGTTGCAATGGCTGAGTGATGGCTCGCGCCAATACATCAGGTGAACTACCGGCTGGAAAATTCACAATCAGTCGAACTGGGCGTGTGAACAAATGATCCGACTGCGCCGTGCTCCATGGAGAAGCAAATGTCGCGATACCACCCACGACGGCACTGATCATTTCACGGCGGTTTAGATGTTCAGGTGTGGCTCGTGACATGTTAGCTTCCAAGTGTGATGAAGGTGAAATGAATCAGGCGAAAACGGGTAAGCCAGTAAAGTTATGGGCAAAGGTCGCACGGCCTTCGCGAGTACCGGTCATATAGTTCAACTCTGCAAGTTGCATTCGACGCTGAAAATCGCTCTCACCAGGAAACTGATGCACCATCGTGCATAAACCGGCCGAAAACCGCTGGACCAACCACATGCGCTCAAGGCAAGTGTCGGAATAGTTGTCCAGCCAGCGCTGATCGCTTTGTTTGTAATACTCCACCAGCGAGCGTGCCAACACCTTGATATCGGCCATCGCCGAATTCAATCCCTTGGCACCTGTAGGTGGAACGATATGGGCTGCATCTCCGGCAAGAAACATGCGTCCAAATCGCATGGGCTCACAGATGAAGCTACGCATGGCCGTTACGCCTTTTTGTGTAATGCGACCTTCATTGATGGGTGGCTGCCCATCGACATCAAGCCTGTTGTGTAATTCGGCCCAGATGCGATCGTCGGACCAATTGTCAGGGCTGTCGTCAGGTTCGCACTGTAAGTACAAGCGAGTAACCTCGGGCGTACGGATGCTCATCATGGCGAATCCATCGGAATGGCATCCCCAGGTTATATCTTGGATGGCCGGTGGCGCATCAGCCAAAATGCCAAGCCATCCAAAGGGGTAAACACGGTCATAAACCCGTAGCTTGTCGCCAGGAATGGCGCTGCGACTGATGCCTCTAAAGCCGTCACAACCTGCGACAAAGTCGCATGACAGTTTGAGTTGCTTTCCCTCAGATTCGAAATAGATAACCGGTTGGCTGCCCTCTAGATCATCGATACGACTCACAGGCGAGTCATAGAAAATCTGGGCGCCTGACTCTTCCCGGACTCGCATCAGATCGGCAACTACTTCGTGCTGTGGATAGACCCAAGCGCTTTTACCGTCCGATGCCTCGTGGAAATCAAGCCTATGAGAGCGGTTATTGAAGCGAAAATCCAGGGCGTGTTGTTCAAGGGCTAGTCGGCCTACGCGTTCACCAAGGCCGACCTCGCGCATCATCTCAATGGTGCCTTGTTCGAGAACACCGGCGCGAAGGCGGGAGCGCACATGATCTTGCTCGGAGCGCTCAATGATGACCGAGTCGATACCCTCCAAGTGCAGCAGATGAGAAAGCATCAATCCCGCGGGGCCAGCGCCAATAATGCCCACTTGTGTTCGCATCACTGGTCCTCCTCCAAGGTGATCATCCCCATGCCGGTCGTCATCGGCGCATAGTAGTTGCGATGAATTTTTCTAGCTGAGGGCGACATGGCGCCACGCATGACCAGCCACATGATGAGCTCGATACCCTCAACACCAAAGCGGTGCATTAACTCTTGATGTGTGATGTTTGTCAGGCTTTCAGGATCACGTTCGATGCGGTCTAAGAAATCTTGATCATTATCCGCTTGCATTTGACCGAAGTGGGGGCCAGTCAGTTTGTGTGACATGCCACCTGTACCAATGATGGCGACCTTGATATCAGCAGGGTAGCTCTCAACGGCACGTCGTATGGCTTGTCCAAGACGCCAGCAGCGGCGCGCGGTGGGTAGGGGATGTTGCAGAACATTGACAGCGATCGGCACCGAAGCCACAGGCCAACCCGTTTCTGATGGGTCAAAGCACAAGTGCATAGGTACCAAGAAGCCATGTTCAACTGCCATTTGCTGGCATATGGTCAGGTCGAACTCGTCATACACCAAGGACTGACACAGGTGCTGAGAGAACTCAAGATCGCCACGGATAATCGGTAGCGCACGTGTTCCGAAGCCTTCGTCGGCAATGGCGTAGCGGTCCGCACAACCCACGGCGAAAGTAGGATAGCGGTCAAAGAAGAAGTCCGCGCCATGGTCGTTGTAGACCATGATGCAAACATCAGGCTGTAAATCTTTTAGCCATTGACGCACAGGCACATAGGCGTCGAACAGAGGCTTCCATGCCGGTGTTTCAGTTTTACCCCGGTCGTAAGCGCCACCAATGGATGGAACATGAGAGGTGCCGATGCCGGCTACGATGCGAGCCATCAGACGCTATCCGGGACGTTGCGAGTTGCCAAGAACTCCTCGTAAGTCTCACCGCGCATACGTGCTCCGATTCGGTAGAGGCCGTTACCAGTAACGGCTCCAAGTTTTATCAGGTAATAAATATTCCCGCCAGCCTCGAGGAGACCTGAAAAGTCGCGCTGTCGAACCATGGCTCGCTCAGTCTCTGTCAATTCAAAGCGAGCCATGAAGTCTTCTTCGTCAGACTTGAATGATTCACGCTCATGTGGCTTTGACAGCGCGTTACACATCGTGTTGATTCGCAGGCCGCGCCAAGACATGCGCAGATCGAAGACAAGAGAGCCGCCGATACGCGAACCTGGCTGCAGTTGTGCGTGGATTGGGTTGGTCATAGGTTAAGTCTAGGGCAGAGATGAATAGTTGCAAAATACAAGTATCGTGATACCCTTTCCAAAGACCATGCGCAAAAGGAAGTCTGAATGTCTATTGCCTCACCCGCAACTGTTGATGAGATCCTCAACTATCGACTGAATGTCTTGCTAGCGCAAAGCGGTGCTTTAACTACGCGTTGGTGCGAAGGCCGATTTGGCATCACTCGTCGGGAATGGCGAATCATTGCCTTGCTCGCTGTGGATGGGCCGATATCCATGGGCAGGCTTTCTCAGCGGGCAAGTTTGGAGCCCGATCGAATTTCAAGACTGTTCAGCTCTCTGAAAGAAAAGCACCTCGTTGACAGGGTATCCGACACGCGCGATAGACGCCAATCACTGGTCGACCTTACTTCAAGAGGGCGCAGCCTTTACGACGAACTATTTCCAATTTCTGTAGGTATTCACCAGTCGATACTCAGTGATCTGACGGTGTCTGAAATGCTTACCCTGGACAGCCTCTTATCCAGACTAACAGATCGCGCACGTATTCTTAACGAACAAACGATCATGGCACCCAAAGCGTCGCGACGTAATGGAGGCAGCAGGCATTTGGCTGTTTCCAACTTGCCAAAGACAAACTCTGTTTTCTCTTTGGATTGAGGTTTGATTAATCACCTTTTAGGTTGAGATTTGCTAATTGCCAGTGTGCCATTCATCAGGCTGCTTCACAAGCTCAGGGCAATTGTAGAAAGCGTAAAAGTTATCTGACGCCTTTTGCAGTGTATTCAATATTGAAATGACTGCTCTTCAAATTTTTCTTTAATTAAAGTGGTTGAAGCGACAGTCCGCTTAGGGCCTATAACTACCGGTGAGATAGAGTTTTGAAACAGTTTCTTACAAAGCCAGGTCAATACTCGCTAGGCAACATGATCACCCAGTGCTCGCCATCCCAGCAGGCGTAAAGCGTGATGCTGTTCATTGGAAAGTCCGTGTATGGGATCTCTTGGCGGGCATGCTCATTGCCATTGCCGTCTTCATAAATCATCACCGCACTGCCCAGCACTACTGACATACGAACCAGCACAAACCAGCCCTCAGTGCCAATCTCGCTCAAATGGCTTGCAATTGCATCCATCAACCAAAAACATGCCGCCTGCTCTGCCAAGTACTTAGTGCCATCTGTCAGCAGGTGCCTACGGCTGATACGGTAGTATTTCTCAGTGCCAATAAATTGATTCAATTGACTGGGATCAAACTTCTTCATTTCAGTGTCCTTTGTTGTTTGCATGAACACAGTTTGTTTTCAGACAAGCAGATGGACAACCGACATTTGGTAACCCGATAACTTGGCGGGGTACCGAGTAAAAATCACCGCGGTGATTTGATAAGTACTTCAATACAAATTTTTGCGGCTGAAGTTTTATAAGTCGCAAGAGCTCTTTGGGCCAGCGCTTAAAACGCCCTACAACGCTAAATCTCTCTGGAATACATACGCTGGGTGTTGGATACAGCAGTAAACGCTTGTAGGGCTGATTTGATGCCCTACTACGCTGGGCACTGAAAGAGTGCGTAGCCAGTGCAGAAACCTATGAAAATCAACATATATAAAGATTTCGCACAACGGCTGTTGAAATCATTGAAGATTTTTTCAGTGAAAAAGTTATCCACAGCCTATCCAAATCGTCATGCTCTTGCTCGGTAACCCGCCAATTTGGACGGACTCTGGTTGCTCTGATAAATATGTGAAAACACAATGCAGTTAACGCAAACACATGATTTAGGAGAACTTGTATGGCACAAGCGAAAACACTGACAAAAGAAGAAATGACGCGTGTATTGGACTACATCAACACGCGTCGCTTTGCGCAACGAAATAGAGCAATGATGCTGCTCACACACCTTGCTGGTTTAAGAATCGGTGAAGTCGCTTGCTTGCGATGGAGCGATGTAATGAACTTGGACGGAACAGTAAAGAATGAGATCCGCCTGCTACCCGACATGACTAAGGGCAGACACGCTCGTACAGTTTTCGTCAACATTAAGCTGCGAGAGGAATTGCAAGCCTACGCAGCTCAAGCTAAATGCGTGGATCGCAATTACCCATTCTTTGCAAGCCAAAAGAGCATCAAGTCAGGATTTAGTGCAAACAGCTTAGCTCAGACATTTGCCCTGCTCTATGAAGGCGCTGGAATTGAGGGCGCAAGCAGTCACAGCGGACGCAGGACTTTTTTAACAACCCTTGCAAACAAAGGTACAGCGATCCACATTTTGAAAACTCTGGCCGGTCACCGCAGCATCAATACTACTGCCGCTTATCTGTATAGCAGCCCAAGTCAATTAAAAGCTGCCGTGGAATTAGCTTAGATAAAAAGTGCAAATAAGAAAAAGTGCAATCAAGCAAGCTAGTGAACAGTTTTTGATCCCTCCTCTTTCACCATGTTATCAAGCAAAACAATAATTTTCTGCCCTCTATCAGAAAGCGTTAAAGCTAAAGTTAAAGTGTAGAAAATACTTTCAGCCATGTAATCAATAAAGAATAGTGCTGCCTCCGAATTGGAGTTATTTTCACCCAATGTGATCGCATCCATATACGGGTCATGCTCATGTTTTGTATTCACAATAAGCATTTTGCTACCTACATTAGGGTGTACAAATTCAGATAAATTTGAATAGGCTTCCCATAGAGGAAGTCCAGATGCTTTCGCTAAATCTTTAATTCCATCGTGGACATGAATAATTTTTCTCTTTTCACTTTTAGAAACAGTGAAACCAAATTTGTCTTGCAAATTTTTTTGCCAATCTATCGAAGTAGCAGTATTTGCATCAAATAACCTAGAGAAAATTTCATACGTGCCCTGATAATAAATTTGTAAAAGTTTTTCTTTTTCAGAAACTGACTTTGTTTTAGTAGCAGATTTTAGATAGGCCAAATTTTGGCGTAACTTATTTTCAACCTTTATGAGCGTGTAATAGTTCACACTAACAACCTCTAACATACTTCGAATTAGAAGTGCTGAAACATAAAAACGGCCTTCGCTTAAAGCTGCAAAAAAAGAAGCCCCGAGTTCACGCAATTGGTATATTGTCTGGAAATGAAATGACTCAAAAATATTGAGTAGGATAAATTCGATTGAAGATTTAAATCCGTACTGGTTTGCGACTTGTGCTGGATCATAACTTTTTAAAACTCCGATAGCAGTTGTGGAAGGTATGCTCAAAAAAGATTGATCAAAGTGCGGAAAATTTTCAATAATTTTTTCAAAGAACTCTTTTGATCTAGGACTGAGTTGATCCTGGTGTTGATTGAAAGTGTTAACAATCCATTCTGGAAATTCATTGTTGTTTTTCATACAGGACTTACTTTCGATTATTTATATTGAAAATTTTTTACATTTACCAATCTATCATTATGAGCATTTCTTACATAAAAAAATATGGCGACTTTCTTACTCAGGTAAACGCACTCGAAAAGGTTTCAAATGAAAATTTTTAATTTTGACCAACTAGCTTACTCTCCGCTAATTGTTGATGCGATTTACGAAGGCGGCTCAAATGGAAATGCTGGTGATGACCCTATTTCCAAATTATTAAGGGGCACAGGAAATATGGGAGGTTTTCGAGTTGCTGGAAAATTTGGATCGTGGAAGTGGATTGTTTTGTATACCGATGGTGAAGATTCAGATTGGCCTGATGCAATTGACACTCTATCTGGAGAGTTCGTGTATTTTGGAGATAACAAAAATGCTGGTCATGAACTGCACGAAACTACACAGGGTGGAAATAAAGTACTAAGAGAAATTTTTGCTCAGTCACATAGTGATTCTCGGCCATTACAAGTCCCCCCAATATTTCTATTTAAAAAGAACCCAACGCAATCAAGTAAACGATCAGTCCAATTTCTTGGACTTGCGGTACCAGGTGCTAGCGGAAAAACCTTAACAGAAGACTTAACGGCCGTATGGAAGAGTACTAATGGAGAAAGATTTCAAAACTATCGTTCAGTATTTACTGTGCTTGATGCACCAATAATAAAACGTGAATGGATAGATAAACTACGTGATGGTGTTGAATTCTTCGAACATACTCCTAAAGCTTGGACTCTTTGGAAAACAACTCGTCAATACTCCCCACTGGTAGCCTTACCTACAAAAGCTATCCGAACTGTTGATCAGCAAAGTGCAAAGACTGCCAATGAACTATTAATTCTTGGAGCAATCTGGGACTACTTTAAACCTGAATTTGAAAATGACGATAGAGGGCATAGATCTTTCGAATTTTTTGCAGCTTGGTTATATTCACTATCAGACGAACGAGCAGTTATTGACGATGTAACTCGGAAATCTGTAGATGGGGGAAGAGATGCAATAGGACATTACAAGCTTGGCTTAGATGATGACCCGGTCATTGTTGATTTTGCACTGGAAGCTAAGTGTTACAACCCTGGATTAAATGGATCTAAACCTACAACGGTAAGAACACCGCAAGTTGCAAGATTAATATCTAGAATCAGGAATAGGCAGTTCGGTGTGCTTGTTACGACCTCTCATGTTCATTGGCAGACATATGAAGAAGTAAGAGATGATAAACATCCAATAATTTTTATTTCTGGAGGAGATATCGCTAAGCTGCTGATACGTAAAGGTTATAAAAGTTCAGAGCAACTTAAAACTGTACTTACTTTGCAATTTCCAAAGCATTGAATTTCAAATAGCCGATCAAAGAAAAAATTTTCGATTCATTGACAACCGTCTAACTGTTTTTAAATACAGACTTTTGAGCTCATTCCATGAGCCTTAGTAATTGCATATTCAAAACTCCTATGTGTTGATTAATATGTAATGACTGCCCATACCACTCGCGAATTCTGGTTACTTCAAGCTGTTGAGTTATTGCGTCCCATCTTCAAAGAGAAAAATTACATCATCCCCAATAACTGTCAAGTATCTTGTGGCTTTGCAAGTACTGGTAGCAAGCATCACATTGGACAATGCTGGTCACGCAGAAGCAGTGTGCATGACTGCAACCAAATCTTCGTATCGCCTGCTTTATTAGACCCTGTTCAAGTTTTAGACACTCTGGTGCATGAGCTTGTTCACGCCGTGGACGATTGTGAACATAAACACGGCAAAGAGTTCAAAAAAATCGCCTTAAGCCTCGGAATGATTGGCCCGATGAGAAGCGCTTGTGCGGGGCCTGCGTTAAAAGCAAAGTTATCAGAGTTATCAGCCCAGCTTGGCCCCTACCCTCATGGTGGACTGAATATATCGACCCGCCTGGCCAAACGTTCGCCTAGGCCTCGAGCAAAGTGCAAGTCATGCGGTTTCGAAGTGCCGATGTACAAAAAGTTTCTGACTTTTGGCCCACCACTTTGTCCAAAACATAAAACTGAGATGGAGCCGCTCGGAGAGTGGGAATAAGCTGTACAAACGATCAGTTTGGGTGGCTCAAAGGCTGAGCCTCGGTGGGCTCACAGTAGGGTTTTCTGAGTTGAACCAAGCCACCCACATGATCTTGCCCCTGTTACTTTCTGTGTCCCTTTGGCTGCCAATTGCGGGTGTTTACACGCAGCTTCTGCAGCAGACCGACGTGTTTAAACCCGCCAGCACGTTTAAACCCAGTGAATTTCAGGCCGTAAACATCAAATTGGACTTCGGAAATTCACCAGAACCCCAAAGACTCAGCCGAAGAGAAAAAATTGCTCTTAAACTGACACAAATTACAAAAACGATTACGAATTGAGAAGAGACACCCCATGGCAGAAATAGACCGCTACTACGCCTACCAGTCCTTGTTCTCTGGCCGCAAGGCCGTGCCCAAGTCTGAGATATTGAAACGGCTGGAAATCTCGCCGGCCACGTTTAAACGCGACCTCACCATGTTCCGCGATCGTTTAAACACGCCCATCTTGTACGACCGTGATTTGGGTGGCTACAAACTCGAAAACCCCGACGCCCTTCAACAACTTCCTGGCCTGTGGTTCAGCCAAGAAGAAGCGCTAGCCCTCATGACCATTCAAACCATGATTGGTCAACTCGAGCCCGGCCTGTTAGGGCCCAAGCTCAAGCCTTTGCAAACTCGCTTGAACAAAATCTTGGAAACGCAAGGTGCCGACGCCAATGTGTTGTCTGAGCGCATTCGTGTAGTGCATGCAGGCAAACGTCGCATGCCTTTGAAGTCATTTGAGTTGGTGGCCAAAGCCACTGTTGACCGCAAACAAATTGAGATTGTTCACTTGAACAGGCAAACGGGCGAGTCGATCAAACGCATCATTTCGCCGCAGCAACTGATTCACTACCGTGACAACTGGTATGTGGATGCGTGGTGCCATTTGCGCGGTGGCATTCGAAGTTTTGCGATTGATGCCATTGAAGGCACCCTGCTGCTGGAGAAAGACGCCAAAGACATCGATCGTGAGCAACTGCTTAAGCAAATGCAAGGTGGCTACGGCATCTTTGGTGGCCAGGCCAAGGCATGGGCTGAGTTGAAGTTCACGCCTGAGCGCGCACGCTGGGTGCAACACGAAGAGTGGCACCCCGAGCAAAAAGGTACGTTGCACAAAGACGGCAGCTACACCTTAGAGGTGCCCTACTCTGATGAGCGCGAATTGATCGGCGATATCTTGCGCATGGGTTCTGACGTCAAAGTGATGGGCCCCGCCACATTGGCCAAGCAAGTGAAAGAAGCCCTGCAGAGAATGCTGAAGCAATACAGCTAATTAATGCCGGCCAAACACAGCGCCGAGCCCCGTAGCCACCGACCCCATGCGCGTGCTCCCATCGGAGCTGAACACGCCTTGCTGAATGAACACAGAGCCATCAGACCCCACCGTGGTTAAACCCATGGTGGTATAGGTAGTGCCGTCTGTAGAAATGCTGAGACTGTCAGAGATTTTGTGGACGCTCTCGCCTGAGTCTGAGAATGCGAAGTTGCCTAGAATTTGCCAGAAAGACATGGTGTTCTCCTCTAAAAATATCTTGAACACCTAGACTATGGCTCACCAAAGGCTCGCCAAATGAGCTTATCGATTAAAGTATGAGTGATCATCAATAGATAATGCGGAAATGGCTCGATTACACCCATCATTTCCGTTAAGTGCTGTCTACACGCAAGGCGAACAAGCCGAACGAAGTGTGCTTAAACAGCTTGAGCTAGACCTCCCGAATCATTACGATATTTTTCACAACCTCCCATGGTCAAATTTGCAGAGTCAAAACTCTGTTGGACAACAGACATTTGGGGAGATTGACATTGTTATTCTTTCTCCGCTAAATCAACTATTAGCAATAGAAATAAAGTCTGGCCAATTAGAGGTTGTTAACAATAATCTAATAAAACTATATAAAACTCAAAGTAAGAACGCCCTAGATCAAGCACATCGAAATCGAAATCAACTGGTAAAAAAATTAGCAAATATTAATAATCAAATAACAGTGAACTCGCTTTTAGTTCTGCCCGATTTTCAGATTCAGGCAGCTACTTTGGCATATCCGCGAGAGTTTATTGTTGACTCCACACAGATGCCAAATTTGGCTCACATCATTCAGCAAAGCTTTAATGCCGCACAAGATCCCTCAACTTTCAATTCCGATACGAAAGCTGAAATCATCAACTTTTTATCTGAACGCTTTGAAGTTATTCCTGATGTGTCTTCACAAATAGGGCGAGTTCAGCACAACACAACCCAACTCGCAAGTGGCCTTGCAACCTGGGTACCCAAGATTTCGCATTCACAAAACATATATAACATTGAAGCTACTGCTGGATCTGGAAAAACGCAACTCGCATTAGCACTATTAAAACAAGCTACGAAATTAAAACAACGCGCCTGCTACGTATGTTTTAACAGAAGTCTGGCAGACCATATGAGGAAGCTAGCACCACCACTAGCAGATGTTTCAACGTTTCATCAAATTTGCCATGCTTATGCAGAAAAACTAGGACAAAGCATCGACTTTTCGCAAACTAGTACTTTTAAATTTATAGAGACTCAATTTATAAAAGCGCATGAGAATAATGCGACACAGATTTATGACCTACTGATTTTGGATGAATCGCAAGACTTCGAACCCGAATGGGTCAGTACCATAGCAAGTTTGTGTAAAGATACAGGCAAGTTGTACTTGATGGGTGATCAAGACCAGAAAATATTTCCACGTGAAAATTTTTCGTTAGAAGATGCCATACAAATAGTGTGCATGGATAACTTTAGAAGTTCTCAGCGAGTAGTACAAACCATCAACCAACTGAAGCTAACAACTCAACCGGTTTCAGCGAGGTCAATGCACCTAGGTGAAACGCCAAATTTTTATACATTCGATAAAAGTCAAGGTAGTCACTTTAGTGCACTAAACAAATGTTTGTTGGACAATTGGAAAATTGGATTTGATCCTTCTGAAGTCGTAATACTTAGTTTTTCAGGCTCAAACAAATCAGAAACACTAAATCAAATTAAGTTGGGTGGCTACAAGACAAGACGTTCGAATGGTTTTGACGAGAATAGTAATGCTATATGGACTGATGGAGAGTTAGTAGTTGATAGCATTTATAGATATAAAGGTCAAAGTTCACCAAAAGTAATTTTGTGCGAGATTGACTTTGAGGAATTTACAGAAAAAGAAAAAAGAAAACTTTTCGTTGGAATGACTCGCGGTCAGCTGGGCGTTGATTTAGTAATATCTGAAACTGCGATTTCAAAACTCATAAGTGAGCTGTAAAAATCACATTCCTACGTATTAAATTCTTAACCAAATGAAATTAGTAAACTCTTGGCTAAACTGCACACACTTTGAGTTTAACCTTAAGTTTTTAAGAACTGTCCTGTGAAATATATAGAGTTATTTGCTGGTTGCGGAGGCCTTTCACTTGGTCTTCAATCGGTAGGATTTTCGCTACAGATGGCAAACGAACTCTCACCGATGGCAGCGGAGTCGTATGCTTTTAATTTCTTTGGTGAAAATCTTCACGAACTGTCACAAAACAACTTAACTCCCACAAAAACACTCTGGTTAGCTAGTAATTTCCCACCGGAGAGATTAAACAGAAGGCTCAGGGAGAATCCATATAAATTTCCTTCACCTGAACAAGCATTTAGTGATTTGTCCTCGAGTGGAAACAATCTTGACGGCGCCTTAATTGTTGGTTCAATAATTGAACTCAATAAGTGGTTAGAAAATCACAAATCAGCCACCAATCGAATTAAGACTTGTTTTGGTAAAGGTGATGTTGATTTGATCTCTGGCGGTCCTCCATGTCAAAGTTTTTCTATGGCAGGAATTCGTCAAAAAGACAATGAAAAAAATTTACTCCCTTGGGAGTTTGCTAAGTTTGTAGCAACAATTAAACCTAAATTTGTTTTGCTAGAAAACGTATCAGGGATCCTTAGACCATTTAAGGGGGAAAATGGAACTAAGTACTTTGCCTGGTTCGAAGTGGCAAAAGTTTTTTCAAAGATTGGTTACATCCCACTTTGCTTACATGTAAACGCAAAATTTTCTGATGTACCTCAAAATCGTCCGCGCTTCATACTCATTGGGATACAAGAGAAAATTTTTGACAAGTTGAAGTCTAACTTAAGTGACAAAGAAAAATTTTTAATCGAAAATTCAAAAAATTTTTTTGAAAAATCAAAATTAAATAAAGCTGTAGACATTGATGATCTCAATTGTTTGGATTTAACTGAAACCAAAAATTTTGAGCTTGTTAAATCAACTTTTCTCGAATCACTAATTAATTCTAAGAACTTAACAACTGTGTATCAAGCTATAGATGCTCTAAAACTTCACAGTCGGTCAAGTGATTCGTATGGTGAAAAACTTAACAAAATTTTTTCAAAATTACAAAAAAATTCTTTACCACTTCAGAATCATGAACTCAGAAGAAACAGCGAGTTAGTTCGTAGAAGATTTAAGATTTACCAAATCATTGCGAATAAAGACAATGAAGTGAAAAATGACGTCCTAAAAGTTCTAAAAGGTCGTCAAAGTGATGTCCGAGAACATACTTGGCAGGAACTCAAAAATACAAGTTTTCTGTTTAAAGATGGTACGTTAGGTCGATTGAAAAGCAAAGTAGATTTACTCAATTTTCTTGCAGAACACACAACAAAAAAACAAATTCAAAAAGCTCTCAATCCATATGAACCTGCACCTGCTGCACTGTCGATTCCAGATGACGCTTGTCACTATGATCCAAGTCATCTACGTACATTGACAGTTCGTGAGATGGCTCGAATACAGTCGTTTCCAGATCGGTTTATTTTCAGATCAAAAGTAACGACTGGAGGAACAAACCGTCGGCACGAGGTACCGCAATACACACAAGTTGGAAATGCAGTGCCACCTCTTTTGGGTCGGGCCCTCGGAATTGCAATAAAAAAGTTATTGGCGAAATTAGAGTAGCAGAAAAAAATAGGATTTACTGGCTCAACATTAATGAGCTCGTTTAAAGATACAAATATCATCGAAATGTCTGTTTGTCTGTTGCTCCTAATCTGTTTTTGATTTATAAATTTGAACATGGTTAAAAAATAACAATCAAAAAATTAACTACATACTTGTTTACAAAATAACATCAATTTTGACTATTTGCTGATCTATCCTATGTCTTGGCAAAACTGGAATCTAAGCGAATGGAATGAGGCTTTAATTGAGTCAGTATTTTTCGAAGAAAAACACTTCGGTTCAAAGCTAAGTCGGATAGATGCCAGTTACCGTTTCCTGTGTAAGGCAACAAAAGACGTTAGCTGCTCACCAGAAGAAGCTAAATCAAAATTCCTAGACTCATTTGGAGGAACAGTAGGCCTAGTTCGATGGCAATTCAGATGGCCTGGTCCAAACAAATTGCCTGCTAAACCAGATGTTTACCCTGCATGTTTTGCGGCACTTTATCTCTCTCTTCTAGCCGCCTCAGCAGACAATGAAACTGCAGGTATCGGAGATTTCAGACAACGTTTTGCAGACATCCTCAAATTTATAGAGCCTCACTCAGTTGACTTAAGTTGTCTGCCAAAGATGTGGGAACACGTAAGCCAATGGAGTCAACTTCGTTTTGAGTCAAAAAAAGACTGTGCGGTACTTGTAATCCCCAAACCGGCAGCGCACGAAAAACTAATTGGAATTTCAAAAAGAATAGCATTTCCAACTTATAAAGATGAATTATTTCTCAGAAAAATCCTTTTAAATAATAATTTATCCGGAGACTCTGCATTTTCAGATGTTGTTAAGGCCGTTAGTCTGAATATTCGGAATTTTAATTCAACGAACTTCGAAGATGAATTTAAAATATTCTTTAAATATTGCCATCAAGGCAATTATAAAGAAGCATATGAATCGCCTTTCTGGGGTGCAATTAAGGACATCTCAATTGAGCAAGATAATGAAAATGCCCAAACAAAAGGCATTAACAATTTATCAATTGATATTTCGGATTTGAATGAGATTAATTTTTACTTTTATATAGATGAGACATTAAACAAAAAAAGAATAATTCCGACTTGCCCTTTGAATTTTATTCGCCAAGATAAATGCAGCTATGTGGCCTATGTTGACAATGATTACCCAAGAATACAACACATTGAAAAATGGATTAATGAAAATCCTAACAAGATTGGCAATCGCATCAGTAAACAAATTAAAAGTGGTTGGATAGTTTTCTTTCCAGACGAGTTTGGCGAATTATCGAATGAAGGTTCATATTACAAAGACAATCAAGTTGCTCTGCTAATTGAAAACACCAAATCAAAAGAACCAGAATATTATTTAAAAGTTAATGATTTAAAATATAAAAAAATATCAAATAACAAAAACTTTAAAGATTGGAATTTATTTTTATTTCAAAATCTAAATGAAGAGCATTTATTAAAAATTTTAAATTTCGCACCGAATTCAATTAGGAACCTAACTAGAATTGGATGGTCCCCACCCAAAGTCAGCATATCAAATGGAGCGCGTTTTGGGCAATTTTATTTACTAAATCCATCAAGTAATCCTCTTGCGCAAATGGCAGGTGCTGTAAAGGGTTCATATAACATCAAAAATTCGAAAAATGAAATATTGATGAGTGGAGAACTTTCACATATTGATGAAAAATTTCAAATTCCATATCATGATTTGAGAAATAAATTTTTAGATATTGATATCTGCGAATACATACTTTTTGATGCAAATCAAAATAATTCATCAACATCAATAAAAATTACAAACCATTTCATTGACATTAAGAACATAAAAAAAATTGATCAGCGTACTTGGCTTGAAGACTCAAAGGTTGGTATTTTAAATAGTGAAAATACAGATCTTAATAATTTTGAAATTATTAATAACTCCATAAACATCAACAAAGAAATAATAGTATTGCCAGAAATTTCCATCGGAAATATTTCTGAAAAGTCAGAAAAATACAAATTAAAAGATATTGATGACTCTCAAATTTGGATCGGAAACTCATTAGCATTACGATTTCAAAAGAGAAATATGATTACATTTGATATTTTAAAAGAACATACTATTGGTGTTGCTGAAGTATTAGCGTTAAAAGGAAATAATCTAATTAAATCACTTTTTTACGCTCAATGGTTAATTCCAATTATAAACAAAGATGGCCCATATACTGCTATAAAAAAAGGAGACTTAAACTGTTCAATTTTAAAAAGAGAACAGTTTTTTTACTTAAGATTAGTAGGTCCTATAACTGAACTACTTCTTATACAAGTACAAAGTCAACTTCAAAATAATGAATCATCTCATATATATCAACATGAAACAGGTTTCTCAATTAGCTGTATCGAGATAAAAACTACTAGCAAAGAAAGAGCTGAAGAGATAGCTAGAAATATTGAAGCTGTTGAAATCAACAGTGAAGATTTTTCAGATCCAATTTCCGCATTTGATAAAAATAGATCTAAGGTACAAAGATTTAATAATTCACCATTAAATAGTAATTTAGAAACCTGGGATGCTAAGGATTGGAAATGGGACGACAGAACCGCACATGTAAACAATTGGAAAATTGGTGAAATCAGAAGAACAACTGGCAAAACGCGATTGTTTTATTGGACAAAAATAAGAAATGATCTTTTCGTAAAAACCGATAGTGTTAGATGGAGTTGGATCTTTTCAGTTTTCGCTACCGAAGACAATCCTGTTTACTTTTCAAATAATGGACATATCTACTGGCATAAAAAAATTCAAGAATTACCCTCTTCTCTAACCAAGTGGTGGATGTTATTCGGAGGTGGATGTATTTCCGTTCTCAACGATGGAACAACTGTATTTGCAGGATTATCAAACGAAAAAGTGCTTCAAGATATGGGCTGGATGTTCCAACAAAAATCGATAACTCAAACAACAAGCATTGCTCAAAAACGGTTAAAACTTGCGTTGAATACCAAATTGAAAAAATCCAAATTTAAATTTTTATAAAATATGGCTACTTTAAAAAAATCAAACAATAGAAAACCATTGGGAATAATGTTGGCAATGGGAACTGATGACCATGAAATTTTGCGTTGTCTAGAAAAGACAAGAAATAAATTAATCCTTTCTAAAGAAAAAATTCAAAATTTACCAAAAAATAAGAACGCTGCATTAGAGCTACTTAGCACATTTAATCCTAAATCAATTTCAATTATTACTGAATGGTTTAAAAATAACATTGATTTTTCAAGCTTACCTACATATACTAAATCAATAACAATATTAAAAAATACACCAATTAATCAATTGGATTCAGAAGAGTTCAAAACAGAATGGAGAAGTATATTTTCAGCATACTGCGACATCAAAACGCATGGAAAAATTAATGAATTTTTAGCAAGCATTGAGGCAAATAATACTTTAAAAAATAAAATTGATGCAAAACCAGAAACCACTACAAAAGATTCAAAGTCAAATAACAAAACATCTCTTTTAATATCCAAAGATGAAATACTAAATTACATAACAAAAATAAAAGCGAATGATGAATTTATTTCTGAAAATTTATATTTAAATTTTATTGATGGAATCATTTCAGCTCACTTTTCAATTGATTCAAAATTAAATAAAGTAAAAGAAATACTCAAAAAAGAAAACTCTGATATATCAGTTGAATTTCTAGAATTAATCGAAAGTATTGAAAAGCAAAAAAACGAAAAATATAGTCATAAAAAAGGCACTATCTCAAAAAAACAAGCAGGAGAAATTGATCCAGAAAATAATCTAGTTGTGGCCGAAGTAATTAATATATTACCTAATGGTCAGTTTTTTGCTAAAGTTATTGGAACTTTAGTTAACGACAAACTAATTGAATATGTTGGTGAAGAATCAAAGGAAATCTATCCACAAACAGGTGATATAACTGCATATCCCAAAACAATTAATGGAAATAGACATATTGGAGAAATTGCACTCTGGAAAGTGGAACACAAAAGGACGGATAAAAAAACTCAATTCGTAATTACTGAATTAGCATCTAGAACATATGAAATTGTTTCGATTCCACATAGTTCTAAGGAACCAGATAGCATTCGTGAATGGTTGCAAAAAATTTATTCGCAAGATGGCAATCATTTACCAATATTCGAACTAGATGATGGTGTTTTAATTAAAGTTCCAGGAGAATCAGTCGATTTAAAGTTCTATAACTTTGAAAAGCCTTTAGACATATTAAAGTCTATTACTGAATATCAATTAAAAAATGGCAAGAGAATTGTCACACCACCACTTCCTTCGAGTAAGTTGAAACTTGATTGCTCTCCAGCCGTTAATAGCATTAAAAAAATCTTAAAATTCAGTAATCTTCAATCTGAATTTCCACAGTTCTCACATAGTCAGATTAAGTCATTTAGTGATTTTATACAGAATCAAGCAGAAATACCGCATGAATCTAATTTGAAACGTGCACTTGACGAATTAACTAATTCAGTCACATCTAGAGATTTTATTAATTCTACTATAGAAGATCTTATTAAACTTCCACTCATATCAGATGAACTTGAATCGGAGAAAAGTAAAATTCTTTCTGCATATGAAGAAGAAATAAAATCAAATCGCAAAGAATTGAAAAACATCGAAGACGAGAAAAATAAAATTCTATCTTCAATATCAGATCTAAAAACAAAGTCGCGTTCAATTGAAAATGAATTATCAAAAAATATAAAGCAAGTCTTTGAAAAGTCTAAGGCCAATGGTATTTCAACTTTGTCTGATGTTGCTTTATTTCAAAGTTTTCTATTTCCATCAATAGATTATTTTAAAAATAATAATGAAAACAAAATTGCTCCAAGCAATGACTCAAATTTAAGTTTTCTGAATGATATAAAAATTGGCAAAACCTTAGAAACTTCAAAGTCGACGCTACTTTCTATAGAGGAAGCATGCTTTTACTCAGGCTTAAGTCTGGATCTTTTAAAAATTGTTTTAGCCTCTTCAGTGGTTTGCGGTGCAGTTGCCTTGACAGGACGCAAAAAGAAACTATTGGTCAATACTGTCAGACAAATCTTTGCTCATGGAATAGGCTGCAGAGTTGCTGTCAGTGGTGATATTTTTAGTTTTTCAGACTTACTGAGACTACCAGCGACTGTTACTTATGCAGGACATTCATCAGGAATGAGCTTGGGTGAATTCCTAAAGGTTCAATCTGAAGCAAAACGTAGTTCAGTTATCGAATTTGTGGGAGTGAACCGCGCACCACCAGAATCTTTTGTTCCAGATCTTTTAGAAATGGTTAGATCAATTACCTCAGGCTCATCTATAGCATGGCTTGATGTCAGGGGCAATATCAATTCAGTTTCAATTGAAGCACCAATAATATCGATCTTTGAATTTGTAACAGGTGGATCTACTTTCGCATTTGATAAAAATTTAGCAAGCGAATTTCCAATTCTTGATACAGATTTCAAGTGGGGCAATGAATCAGCTCCAGAAAAAATTAGTGATATCCGTTTATCCACGTTAACTATAAAAGCAATCAGCGAATTGTATGAACCAACTAGTTACTCTACAGAAACAATTGAACTAAGCGATGAACTGGCCAGATGTTTTAACAATTTAAAAATCGTAGATTCAAAACAACTATCTAGCACTCTTCTTTATGCTGGCAGGCCAAAGTACAACCAATCAGATAACAGGATGCAGTTATCTGAGAAATTCCTAATGCTTTCAAAATCAATACACTCAATTTCGGACTCAATTTTTGTTGATCCTCAAAAGAGAAACTAAGGACATTACATGCGAGACCCAATTTATACTTTTGAAAAGATTAGAGATTTTTATATAAGCTATCTAGAAACTGCTTTCAGGATTGGGCCGCAGTCAATTCAAGAAATTCGAAGATCTTTACTGGAAAGCATAAACACATTAGCGACAGAACCTCTCATAGAACCTCTTCCCAACTATGCCCATGATGGGACAAGGATAAATGACTTAATCAAAGATGACATAGGAGAAAAATGGTTACCAAATTTCACGAAATCGGATCGTGAAGCGTTTATTGAATTATGTCTTGGAGGCCTAATTCCGAACGACAAACTAAATACATCGGAAGCAAAATTTCCACTTTACATTCATCAACTCGAAATGTTACGAAAAGGAGTTCAAGCTGGAACTCCAGGGATTGTTACATCTGGTACAGGGTCAGGGAAAACTGAATCTTTTTTACTTCCAATTTTGGCTGCCATTTCTAAAGAAGCTAAATCTTGGCCTCCGAGTCCTAATTTAAAAAAATATATTCCATGGTGGAATAACGAAGATAGTCCACCGACCTTCATGAGGCAATCTTCTTTCGAGGCAGCTGATAGACCAAAAGCAGTAAGAGCTTTAATTTTGTACCCAATGAATGCGTTGGTAGAAGACCAGTTGGTAAGGCTAAGAAAAGCACTGGATTCGGAATCTTCAATAAATGCAATGGAAAAACACTTCCATGGCAATAGAATTTTTTTTGGAAGATACACTGGCGCCACAAAAGTCAGTGGTTGGTTAAAACATCCTCGAGTCAACGATTCAGATGAAAGAAAAAAAGAAAAAAGAAGAATTGAAGAGCTTCGTGAATATTTAAAAAAAGTCGAACTAACTCACAAGGAAGCCTGCCTTGAAGGTAACAATCAAGGAGATGAAAATTTACCTTTTAATTTCCCTAAAGCTAATGGTGGAGAGTTAATTAGCAGATGGGAAATGCAGTCATTTCCACCTGACATCTTAATCACGAATACAAGCATGCTTGCTATCATGCTAGTTAGAGAAATCGATGAAAGAATTTTCGAGCAAACTAGAGATTGGATTGAAAATGATCCTAACTCATACTTCTACTTAGTTCTTGATGAACTTCACTTGCAACGAGGATCAGCAGGTACCGAAGTCGCGTATTTACTACGTTCTTTAATAGAACGACTAGGATTAGACAAAGACAAGAACCGCCATAAATTAAGAATACTTTGCTCAAGCGCATCTCTTCCTGTCGACAACAAACTTAGAGACCAAAGTCTTGAATACTTGTGGGGGTTCTTTGGTAAAGCTGGACTGCCGAAAAGTTCAAGTAAATCTGACTGGTCTAATGCAATTGTCTCTGGCTCACAAGTTCCCACAAATTTAGTTAAGTTCGGTGGTGCCATCGAAAACATTTTATCCAGTATTGAAAAGCTTGAAGCTCAAATTAATTCAGATGCTAGTTCTGCGATCAACTCTAAAATTTGGTTAGAAATAGCAAATGAACTTGGAGTACCTCACGAAGAAAATATTGAAAAAACGGCTGAAAAAGTAATAGCTTATTCAGGACATTTAATCGAAAGTGGTTGCTCCAAAAATGGAATCGGCGTAGCAACAACAGTCACACAAATTTCAGAAAGTATTTTCGGCTCTCATCGGAGTTCAGTCACTGCAACGAAGAAATTGCTTTGGCTAAGATCATTGAGCGACAGCTGGAAAGATGTATTTAATAGCAATTTTCCTGATTCAGTACGAGCGCCAAGATTTAGAGTTCATACATTTATACGAGCAATCGAAGGCCTATTTGTTGCGCCGCAATATAGTTCTGACAGTGATGATCTTCAGGTAAGAACGAAAAAACTATTTGGAGATATAACAGTTGAACCTGGGGTCCGCTATGGAGAAACCCAATCTAACGGCATAAACTCAAGGCGCGTTGATCTACTCTACTGCGAATGCTGTGGAACTTTATTTTATGGCGGAAGGAGAAGCACGAGCGAAACCGGTCAAATCGAACTCCTGCCAAACGATCCAGACACAGACTCATTACCTGAACGAGCAAAAATAAATCAAGTAGAGCAACACTCTGCAAAAGACTATGCTCTTTTCATGCCGACGCTCACCAGATTTCACCCAATTGGAAATGAGCGACCTGACAATGAAAACTCAGATTCGCAAGGTGATTGGCACGAAGCTGAATTTGACCCTGTACTCGCAACAATTTTCCGAACCAAGCCAATCGCAGAAAAAAATCAACGAATTCCTGGTTGGATTTATGTAGTTGATAAAGACCCGAAGAAGTTTAAAGCAAGTGCAAAGCGGAAACAAAATTCTTGGACTGACCCTGGTTCAGCACTACCATTTCAATGCCCTGCATGCTCCGAATCATATAAAACTAGGCTAAACAAGTTGTCTCCAATTCGAGGATTTAGAGTTGGTTTTGCAAAAACAACTCAACTACTTGCTAGTTCTTTGATGTCCGAGTTACAAAAAACACAAGCAACCGAACGTTTGGTTTCCTTTTCCGACAGTAGACAAGACGCAGCGAAAGCTGCATTTGACTTAGAAAGTGGACATCACGACGACGTTCGCAGAGAAATTATTGTCAGAACTTTTGAAAAGTTAGCTAAAGAAATCGGAAATCCTGAAATCATAAAAATAAAAATAGAAGAAATTAAAAATAAACTTCAAAAAATTTATCGACAAGATAATCCCGATGAGGAAGAAGCTACGTTCTTATTCAACGAGAGGCAATCTCTTGAAAAAAAACTTCTAACTGCAGGGCAAGACTGTGTCGCAATCAGGGAAATAGCAGAGCCTCCAAAACCTCAAATGGGAGAAATACTGAAACCGATTTTGTCTAAACTTGTTGAAACTGGCATTCATCCTATTGATAAATCAGGTATCAATACGGTCCCTGAAAATTCTGAGGAAGGCGTTTCATTTTCGTGGCAACAGTTATTTGAGAAAAAAAATGGTAAGTGGTGTTGGACCACACATCCAAATCGAGTTGACGATTTTTTAGTGGCATTTCAAACAATTTCAAGAGAACTTCTAGCCTTAACAGGAAATACCATTTTTGAAAAAACATACTTTGCATTAGAAGAATCAGGCTGGGGATATCCTTGTTTACCTTTAAGAGCAGGAAAAAATCGTGAAGATCTAGCAAAATATGACGCAATGTTGCGAGTACTTGCAGATGGATATAGAACGGTTCCATCAAATTATGACGACTCAAATCCATGGACATCTTCCGCCGACGCAATCAAAAATCGCAAGCTAAAAAAATATCTAAATGCAATCTTCACAGTAACCGGTGAAAATGTTTTATCGCTAGCTGAAAATTTGCTTAACGAAATGCAATTATGCGGACATTTGAATGGCCTAATTTACATTTCTGAACTCCAATTTAAACCAGTTAATCCAGATCATCCATATTGGAGATGCTCTAACTGTGGCCGAGTGCATCTTCATTTCGGTGCGAGTGTTTGCACCCGATGCGGAAATGAACTACCTATTGAAGCAACTGGTATAGCAAATGATCTACGCGAGAATAGCTTTTTAGGTAAGCGAATCTTAAATTCTCCACGAATACATCGGATGAGAGCTGAAGAACTTACTGGAATGACAAATAATCCAGCCGCTCGATTACGAAGATTCAAGGGAATACTGATCAACGACGAGGATGATATTTTGCCGATGGGCTATGGAGGTATCAGCGCTGACAAAGAACTAGATTACAAAGCAAGAGTAGTAGACGTCTTATCTGTTACTACAACAATGGAGGTTGGAGTAGACATTGGTGATCTAAGATCTGTATTCCAAGCCAATATGCCTCCTCAACGATTTAACTATCAACAGCGGGTCGGACGTGCGGGGCGACGCGGCCAAGCGTACTCCTTTGTTCTTACTGTATGTAGAAGTAAGAGCCATGATCTGCACTACTTTCGAAATCCCTCTGAAATTACAGGTGACCCTCCGCCCCCGCCTTTTCTCACTACAACACTGGATCAAATTGCAAGCCGATTAATAACAAAAGTTTGGTGCGTTGCCGCGTTTAGATTTATGAGATTGAACGCAGGAAAAAACTGGACTGGTGATGACCTTAGAGAAAAGCCAGACAACCATGGCGAATTTATGCCTGTTTCAACGCTTATTAGCAATAAGCAGGAATGGTTAACAGAGATAAGAAGTTCACTTGAAGAAACGATTCATCAGAGAGATAGCTTTGCGCTTTTATGCTTTGGAGGAAACGAAGCAAGAGCAAACTCCCTCTTTGAAAAACTATCTATTGAATCAGTTATAAGCAACATAAATACAACCATTAATGATCCTCTAATGCATTCGAAAGGACTAGCGGAAGCACTAGCAGAGCATGGATATTTTCCAATGTATGGAATGCCAACTAGATCCAGACTTTTACACACAAGGCCTCAAGTTAAAAATAAAAAACTTGAAATTCCATCTATGGATAGAGACTTAGATGTAGCCATTCAGGAATTTTCACCAGGCAAGTTTTTGATTCAAGACAAACGACGTTACTACACATCAGGTTTTGCTGGTGAAACATTAAGTCCAAATAACTATGGCCAAGCAAAAATTTTCAATTCAACTCCACCTGAATTAGGCAGTATTCGTTACTTAATTGAATGCAGCGTATGCTTGTCATGGTCAAGAGCACAGACGAAAGATGCACCAAACGGAAGTTGTGAGTCTTGTGGTAATGATTTAAGTGGAAGTAAGATCCATGCAACTTACGCTCCTCATGGTTTTTTAACTTCTCTTATTGATAAAAAAATGGGAGACGGCACAGAAGAAATTCAAGCGAAACCAAGCCGTTCATCAATAGCAGAAGCAGAAACAATTCAAACAACTAATCTGAATGGGACGAACATACGGATAGGAACAAGTACTACATCACAGCTGTATAGGTTGAATCGCGGCGAATTCAAAGACAACTTGTGGTCAGGATGGAATGCTAAACAAGGAACTTTGAGAGCCAAATACGATGACAATGGAACAACTCACACCACTTTTGTAAAAAATATTTGGATTGATGAAGAAGCTTTAAGACTTGATGCCGGTTCAGATCCACTTTCAGGTCGTTTTGAGTCAAATGGTCGTTCTGAGCGATCGTTTTATTTAGCTGCACCAAAGGTAACAGACTCTTTACTACTTGAATTCGAATCAATTCCAAATGAACTAGCGCTTTTACGTCAAAGTGACACTGGCGAGAAGCGTCTTTCTCAAGGATTTAGATCTGGCGCTCTTTCAGCAATGTTTATGCTTATTGACTACGCATCAAGAAAAATACTAGATGTTGATCCAAGCGAATTTGAAATTCTTGAGCCAAGACTTAGGATCCGAAATGACAGTAAGTTTCTTTTGCCTGTAATGCAAATCGCTGATGAACTTGTAAATGGATCTGGATTAACTAATAGATTGTCACAAGAATACGATTCCTCAAAGGAGACAATTGTTCTTCATGTAATGAGAGAACTGATGAACCAGAATAATCCATTTTTACAAAACCTATTAAATCACTCTGATAAATGTTTAACTGGTTGTTATAAATGCTTGCATCGTTACGGAAATCAGTCTTATCATGGCTTACTTGATTGGAGATTAGGACTTGATGTAATTCAACTTCTTTTGGATCCTAAATACTTAGCCGGCATGGATGGTAACTTTACATCCCCAGGTATCTTAGACTGGAAACCAATCGCGAATAAACTTGCGATTGAAGCTTCAAAACTTTATTCAACTCAAGTAATTACTAAAGGTGGAATACCTGTCCTTGAGATCGACTCTACTCAAAATAAATGGGCAGCGGTTGTGCATCCTTTTTGGAATACTGACATTCTCAGAGAGTACAACCCAGAACTCGATGAATGGGAGCTTGAAATAGGTAGTCTGAGTTTCATCAATACGTTCGATTTATCTCGAAAAATTGGTGTAACAATTTCCAAACTAAGAGCGTCTTAAGATGCCTATGAAATTAAAACGCACTCAGCCATTACGTCCATCAAAAATTGGACAGTTTTTGAACTGCCCATTGTGTTATTTGTTTGAAACTGAGCGACCACCAGTTTTACATTTAAGCCCGAATCCTTTTGTTTATCTTGGCATAGCTTTTCACAATTCCATTGAAAAATTTTGGGGAGATCGCTTGATTTCTCCAAAAGAAATTAGGTCTTGGATAAACAATGAGTTTCTTAAGCAAGCAACAAAAGAATCGGCAAATGTAACTAACTGGGTACTTGAAAAATTCGATAGTATTACACCAATAAAACAGTCTTTGCTTAATGATGCAACTAGACTTGCATATCAGCAAATTAGAAGCTCTCAAACTCCCTCGTCTAATTTAATTGAAAAAAATACAACATATGAATTTAAGAGTACAAGCGTAGAGGAACGCATAACAAATGAAGATATTGACGTTGCGGGAAGAGCAGATCTTATAGAAACAGCACAGAATAAAGTTACTATTGTGGACTTTAAATTGGGCTTAGCAATTTCTGAGGATGGTGAACCTGATCCAGTTTATGTAATGCAATTAGCAACATATGCCCTCGCATTACAAGAGAAAAATCCTGACAAAAAATTTAATCTTGAATTGCGCAGTCCCAAACGTACGATCTCAATAGAATTCAATCGAAAATTACAAGATGAAGTATCCTCGCTTATTCAAAGGATGCGAAAAATCTTACCTAGAGATGTAGAACTGAGTACAGAGGAATTAAGCAAGCCTGGTGAGCATTGCAAAAAATGTGGATACAGACCAAGCTGCAACAGCTACATTCAACGACTTAACGCGCAAGGATCTAAAGCAAATAATTTCATTTCCGAATTTGACATTTTCGGCGAGATTAATGTTGTTAAAGTTGAAGACGAACTGTATTCAGTTGAAGTTACAGAGTTAGTCAGTAAAAATCGGATACAGATATTACGCATCCCCAATTTCTTATTCAAAGAAGCGCCCAAGAAAGGTGAGTTTATTTATTTTTTTGAGCTTAAAACGCCAGAGGTAATTGGCAAAGGCAACTTTATAGCGAACTTTGAAGTTATAAATTTTCAAGATGTATCAAATTCTGCTTTTTCATTTGTGCTTAAAAGAGAGAGTCAGAACTTAATTTAAATCTAAAAATACCAATTAGTAATCTTAAGATTTCTTTATAAACTTACTTCCTAAATCATCTAAAAATTTCCTTAATTCAAACTAAGGTCTTTAGATGATCAGTTATGCGTCACCATTCACAACTTTAATGTCTCGAACTCATCAAATATGATGCTACAAGGGACCAAGCGAAAAATCACTTACGTTGCAACATACGAGGTGCTCGCGTTTTTGTTCGGAACGCTGGGTTTTTTTAGCTTTAGCAATAGCAGCCTTGAGCTAGCCAGTGCGCTAGCTGTTTTTGGATCACTTTTTGCAGTGAGTTGGAACTTTACTTACAACGCACTTTTTGAGCGTTGGGAGTCCAAAAGAATCACGCGTGGTCGTGGCTTTAGACGGAGAGTAGTTCATGCCCTAGGATTTGAAGCTGGTTTTTTGTTGGTGCTAATGCCTGCGGCGGCGTGGTGGCTTGAGATCAGCTATCTGCACTCATTCTTACTCAATCTTGGCTTGAATGTTTTCTTTCTCTGCTACACATTTTTCTTTACATGGTGCTTTGATCGAATGTTCGGACTACCTATATCCGCTACAACATTAAATAAATTTCCTGAAGCGAATTAGAACACTGCCTATCAAAAAGTCTCGCTCAATACTTTATCGATAACACACAGTGAAAATAAGAAGTTATTGATTTGAAAATTGTGGAAAAAATCCAATGCTTGCGTTGTGAACCAAATTTGATCCTTTTTTTAAATAGCTGCTAATCGTTTGTCCCATAGCTTTGTGTTTATCTGCAATGTCGCTCGCACAGTCTCCAGACTTAGGTATCGCCTGAGAATTAATTCTCAGCTGCTCCCCTATCTGCCATAGTTTGGTCTCAGGAGCATTGCGAATTACCTGATCATGTATTTCTAAGAGACTAAGCAGTTGAGACATCGCAGGCAAAGATATTCGACTCTTGAATATTGGCCATGAAAGTGGCGCTTCAGATAAAAGTCCTCTTCCTTGATTTAACAACGCTATTTGATTCAACCAGAATTCAAATTCCCTACCAGCTAGGTTGCTAGATACATCCTGCAAAGCATCAACTGCTAGTGCGAAGGTTTTTCTTTCGCTGCACTTTCCATAAAGTTTGACTTGAAGAGTCGTAATACTTTCACTGAAATACAAATGACCTTTTGTAATCCACCATTCATGGAATGAAATATTTTCCAATGGTCCAAACAATCGGAAAGTGTTGAATGACTCTTTCGAGGTAAAGATTCCAGTTCTACAGCTTTGAGTGAATTCTTTCGAAAACTTCAAACATCTCCACCAAGCCTCAAGATAGGTTCCCGTGATTAGTCGAGCGCTTGATTCTGATCGCAGGCGACCCATTGCTATTGAAGGTGCTAATTCCTGAGCGCCTTTACACCAATCAGCGTTTAGTAATTTCATTTTTTCGTCCCTATCGAAAAAGTGAATAACTCACACAGCCAGGAATCTAACCTTTGCATGTCGTGTCGATCCTGGCCGACAAAACCCATGGTTATATTTTTTATCAGGAGTTTTTATGAACTTGGAAACTGCAGTTTCAAACCCACCTTCCCTTAATGGGAATTCAGCACCATCACCTTCTGTGGATGAGTTGGCATTTGGCTTACTAATGAATCGCACACTCGGTGGATCTGATAGCCGAAGACCCAGTGACAAAAGTGCCAATGACGTTCAGGTAGACATGGTTTTAGGCCAAGCCTCAAATCTTGCCAAGATGAACGACCAATATGTTGACACATATGTGGTTCGTGGCACAAAGGAGCTTTACGCACTACTCGGCGCTATTTACAGCTACGCACTACAAATTAACGAGTCACCTTTGCGCGATCACATCTTGCAACGCATGCGAGAGCGTTTGGATACTGAGCACGAAATCAAGACTCAAGCAAATACACCTTGGATGACAACTGTTCTCCGCTTCATCTTGCCAACAGACCGTCAAACGGCTTATTCGTATTCCAAAGTATTACAAGTAGCTCACGACGAGAATTTAACTGCGCAAGAGCTGCCTGCATATATCAAAGAGCGAGGAGGCATTGGAAAAATCACAGCAACTAAGGATGAGGCTGAAAACGTCAAGAGCATAAAGGAACATAAACAAGCCAAAGTTCAAATGCTCAAGAAGATCTTGCTAGCCAATGCCAAAACTGCTCAAACCGTAGTGGATGTGGATAACAAATTTATTCTCAACACTGTGGCAGAAGGGAAAAAGGAAGGGATGTTTGAGTTTGCCGTTTGCGTAAACCCTGGCGGTCAAGAGCGACGTGTTGTTAGGTTCATCAAGGTAAATGAGGCAATGGAAGCTCAAATTTTAGCGATGGTTGCAGAGGCTAGTTTGTCTGATGATTTGGAGTCAGTTCAAGGAAAACTTGATGTTCTTAGAGAAAAACTGGGCATTACCTCTGGCTGGGGAATGAAGCCAGGTGATAAAGGTTATCAGCCAGTTGGATTGCCTGTAGTTAATGCTGCTGTGCAACCCGAGGCCATGCTGAACGCTCCACAAAGTACAACAGTGGGTGGAGTAGCCATTCATCAACCCGCATAAATCAATAAACCTCAATCCCTAAACCTTTAGGTTTAGGGAGCTTGCTAAGGAAATCCACATGTACTACGACTTGTTTTCAAAAATACCCAAGGGCTCAATCCTGCTATGGAATGTTGAGGATGAAAAAGATTTGCCCAAGCGAAAAGAAATTATCAGACTGCTCGGCACCGATGACTTTACATATTACAAAACACATGGGCATCACCGAGATTACATTCGTGCGCTTGCAAGATTGAAAGATAGTCTGTTGCCACATCAAAAAGAGGAACGCAGGGGTTATTGGTCTCAAGTGACAACATCTCACTTTTTATTCACTGCGCAAGAGATCGAGATCAATCCCTTCTTTATTCTCAAATTTTCCACCCAGTGTTTAGGTTCTTATTTTGTTGATGCTAATGACATCAAGAATCTAAATTTCCTCCTTAGAACATACGATCAAGTTCGAAGCATCACGGATGAAATCAATGGTTGGCCGCAGAGAATTCAGCGCCATAAAGATGAGATCAAACGAGACAGCATTGACGACACTGTGATCGAGAAATTTGAAATTCAAAGACTGATAGATCTCACAGATGGCTATGGCAAACAAGCAATTGAGCACGCCATGTCAAAACTTCTAGCTTGGCACGATAAGCACTATTGGAAAACTCAGATGCCAAAGAGTACAGCTAAAGAAGCTCAAGCCGAAGCTGTTTCCCCTTGAATTTACGATGCTTATGTTTATAGATCGTCAAAAAGCCACAGCCTCAGCTTTTATCGGTTGACTGCCCTACTTCTCAGAAAACACACTATGTAAAACATTGCGAGCGTGAGCTATGGCTAAAGCATGTGAACCCGATTCAGCAGAGCGTCACAGATCTGTACCCATTCAGGACACCATCACACGGATCCCGGGCTATCCAAGAAAACTTGTGATTTTCAAAATCCCTGCGTCTAGTTATTGGTGGGTAAGGTATTACGCAGAGAGTCACATTTTCAAGCGAACTACCAAAACCGAAATCAAACGCGACGCCCTAGAAGCAGCCAAGCGTTTTTACGACGACATTACCATTCGCATAAGGGGTGGCAGTTTTGATGGCATTCCTGCAGAAGTGAATGCAGCAGAGGTTGTGACTTTTGCCAAGGCAACCAAAATGCTGATGGAAAGTGAGTTAGCCAAACTCAACCGTAACCAACTGTCTAGGATCAGCTACGACAACATGAAGCTTAGATACGACAAGCACATATTGCCCTTCTTTGGGCTCATGGATGTTTTGTCTATTAATTACAAAATTCTAGATGAGTTTCTTCAAAAGATTTCTAATCAAGAACCCAAGCTCAGCGTATCAACACTGAGTGCTTACATGGGCTTAACTCGAAAAGTTTTGCAGCACGCAGCTAGGCACAGCTTTATTGAACACATTCCAGAATTTCCCAAAGTTGGCGTGGAGGACAAACCGCGTGGTTGGTTCAATGTTGGTGAATACAAAGAAATTACCAAGCAGTCTAAAAAACTTGCTGGCAAGCGAGTGGAATGGCGGGCACACACTGAGCCGATGGAAGGAAGTTATTTCTGTGCTCCTGGCGAAAAGATCAATCCAACCGACCGATTAATCAAGCGCATTGAGATGACCAAGGATCTCTCTGATCTGATTGTTTTCATGGTCAATAGCTATATCAGGCCAACTGACATTCGAAATATGCAGCACAAGCACGTAGAAGTAATAAAACGTGAGTGGACATATTTAAGACTGAGCCTGCCGCCCAGCAAAGGCCATAGCTTTCCCATCACAACGATGCCATGGGCTGTGAAAGTTTACGAGCGGATCCGCCGTCGTCAAGTGCTGGAATTTGGCAGAGACATTCATCCAGAGGACTATGTGTTCATGCCTCACGCTGCGTCGCGTGACAACGCTATGAAACTATTAGCGCGTCAATTTGAAATTGTTTTGGAAGTTACAGGTTTAAAGCTCAGCACTGCCGGAGAAACAAGAACCTTGTACAGCCTGCGACACAGCAGCATCATGTTCCGATTGATGTTTGGGCGCGGAGTAGACACATTGACATTGGCTCGAAACGCTAGAACCAGTCCTGAGATGATTGACCGCTTCTATGCTGCCCCACTACAGGGCGAGATGAACGTGGGCGAGTTGCAGAGCAAGCGCAGACCACGTCCTTGGGAATACTAGTAGTTGCTTAGACCAGCGAGTACAAATCACCACCCTGATTTGATAAGTACTTCTCATAAATTTTTCGCAGCCCAATTTTTGCCCCCTGCAGGACCCATTCGGGCAAAGCATGCGGGTATCTAATCAACCCTACAGCCCATTTTTACCCATGTGTGCTGGGCTTAATAGCAGAACCCTGCTCAAAACAAACGTAGCGATTTTTTAAAGCTGAGCAAATTCGTAGCGTTCACAACATTCAGGTCTGGCTAAAAAAGCTAACGAAAATTGAAGGCTAATTTCGAAAAATATTGGAAATGGATTTGTGTTGATTTCGGCGTCGAAAATCTATGAAAAGACTTCGAAAAATCTATGACGAGTAGTAAAGTCGGACTATACTACTTTGAACCTAAAAAAAGCACTTAGAGTTTCCTCTAAGTGCTTGATTTAATTGGGAATTTTTGGTGGGCGATACAAGTTTCGAACTTGTGACCCCTGCAGTGTGAATACGCCAGAGTTTTCCACTTTTCCCCTGTAAATTCAATAACTTACAATTTTTTGGAACCCTACCAGTAGCATAGAAGTAGTATAGTTAATTAACTATTTAGAATTAATTTTAGATTCACGGACTACGTAACGAACCATCTATCTCAATAAATTCAGAGTGATGACAAAAGACAACCTCGCCAATTTCAGTTGATGAACTATAGATGACGCCTGCTAGATCCCACGAGATGATTGATCCAACTGACTCTTGAAACAGGAAAGCCGGGCCACCACTCATTCCACCTAAGTTGTAACCCGCATCAGGCAAACCGTTCCCAAGGGTATCAATCCAACCACTACGCTCAAGAACACAGCCGAAATGTCTGTTGCTCGAAGAACTCACGGGTGTAAGAGCAGTGTACAAACCAAAAGAATATTCTTGAGCTTGTATTTTTTCACGTTCGAGTCCAGGAAATCCTCCGATAAGTACTCCTGATCCAGCTTCAATCTTGTTACTGACACCATAACAAACGTGTTTTTCTGACTGCTGAATCTCATTAGGCTCAATTTGAAAAGTTGCAATATCTAAAATCTTAGAGCCAAGAAATCCTATACATCTAGCCTCAAGATCAAACTCTAAGCTACCCAGCACACAGCGCAGCTTTGGGTTCTTGGTCTTTGCCTCCAAGTAGCCTTCGTATACGTGAGCTGCCGTAACAACAAAAGTATCCTTGCCAAGATTCAAAAAAAAAGCAGTTCCATTATTTTCTATCTTGAATTCCCCCCCAGAGAACTCTCCCCATGCCACAGAGGTAACGTAATTGAGCATGTTTTTGAGTAAGACTTTGCCAAACTCACCTTTGAGCAAGTTAGTTGCTTCTTCTTGGGTCATATACAACTAGCAATCAGCCTTTTGCTGTGGTCAGCTGCGAAGCTCTTGATGAAGTTGGGAGAAAAGTTGGTCAGCGCCCCAAGCCTGGGCTGCGGTAAACGCAACCTGCCGGCTTTGGAGTGGAGTCAGTGGCTCAGAGGGCTTGTAGGCCAAGTCATGCTCGGCCTCACTCCACGCATGTTGAAAGAGTGTTTTAACCTGCAACTCGAAGAACTTCGGGACGCGCGCCATGTCAGCATCATCGTCGATCAGATCGTCCGGGAACGCAAGAATAAAGTGCTTCCCGACATAACCGAACTCGCTGAGTGATTCGGGGATTAAGTCTCTGATCTCGATGCGCTGGTAATAGCGTTCAATCTCGGCGCTCACCGCGTCTACGTCTTGCAGGTAGAACACAACAATGCGGGCACCAACTACGTCTTGTATTTGCTCAAAGGGGTGTTCGTATTTTCGTGCCCCATCTTCCCTAGCCTTGACGGCCTTCGCAACGAAACGGTCTGGACTCTTAGCGCGGGTGCCGATACGATCAATACGAGGGATCGTTGCCAGATTATCCCGCAGATGATCTGCAAGCTTTAGCGCCAGCGGCTCCAAGATGGCTGTCCGCCGCAGACAGTACTCAGCATGTAATTCGTTGTCTGTCATTTGCTCTTCTTCAATCGCTCATCAACGATCTGCCCCGAGGTTGTGTAGGTTCGCTCGTGTTTGCGCTTGGTCTCATGGAAGCACTCGTCAAACTTGTCAGCTGGTGCGGTGAGTACGGCACCGTTGCTTAATTCGACCTGCCTATAGGCGACGTGGCGTGAAAACTCGGCCGCATCAAAGCGGAACTTCTCGTCGATTAGGCGCGCCGGATTCACCTTGGAGAGGATTGCCTGAGTGGTCTCTGGCGAAAAGCTAAAGCTCTCACAGAACTTGGCAATCGTCATCGCTTTGCCAGGTAACGTTGCGGCAAGTTGCGCTGCGGCCGTGATCTGCCCTTTCACAGCTATGTCCGTTGTAGATGCTATGGCTGCCTTGATCGCATTCGCGAGCCTTTTGGTACCGGCTGCGGAGGTGGTAGAGAGTTCGGAACGTAGGAAGTCGACAATCCAGTAGTCAGATACGGATTTGTTTCCGTGATTAATTTGCTTGTCGACGACGTGGCCAAACCAGAGTTCGTCCGGCTTGCCATCGGAAAGATAGGTGGCGGCTTTGTAGGAGTACGCGCTCTTCAAGAAAACTTGGTCTACAAATTGCACTGTTAACTTGTCAGATGCGCGTTCGGCCACCACTCCCTCATCGGCCGGGAAGCGAGAGATTACGATTCGTTTGTTCGTGCCGTCCTTTCCAATACAAACGAACAGTAGGCCCATGCCTGAAACGCCCGTCGTAGATTGCTCTAGCCGAGTAGCGAGGGGCAACGCTGTAGCTACCGAAGGCTTCTTAGTTAGCGCAAGCAAATCAGAGCGGACCTCGTTCTCCTGCTTGGCACCAGGCGAAGTAAACATAACTTTCACGTCGCATTTCCGCCCAGATTGGTCAAAGATGTCGCGTAGCATCGTGCACAGTTTGCCATCGTCAAGGGGAATCGCCACCCCGGACGCCGCAGGAGCATCAGATTTCCCGCGTTTTGGATAAGTCAAAAAACTATAGATCGTTTCAAGCGCCATCGACTCCTCCGGACTTATTTGTCACATCATATTCTCAACCAATATTTTTGTGATGGCAGCTTTCAGCAAAGGAGGCCCCCTATCGAGGCAATCGGGGCCGAAGACCCCAGCCTGATACTGCGAGACTCAGGTGATCGCGACTTGAGCGACAGCTCCTAGCCTTTGCCATCGCGGCCATGACCAGACCACTGCATGTATCCATACCACCGCTCATTCAGCGTCAAAAGTTTTTACACTGCCCAGCTTGGATCGGGCTCAAACGTATCTTTTGCCGGATTCCGGGCAGGGCAATTGCACAAAACTTTTGATCATTATTTGGATTCTGTACTACTTTCCCTCAGCTCACTCTTTTTAACCCCTGAGTGACCACTTTGGAGCGGTAGCGGTCATCGGGTGAGACGTACTGACGGACTCCTTGCGGCCAGAAGCGGTCGTATCTGTCATCACCACAATCTGTTTGTTTGACATGAATTTGTCATTTATTTCCATTAATATGGAAATATGGAAGAAAAAGATGTTGTCAAAGCATTGGCTGCTCTCGCGCAACCTAACCGCTTGCAGGTGTTCCGAAGCCTTGTGATCGCTGGGCAAGAAGGATCAACTCCCGGCGAATTGGGAGAGTACTTAGGCGTCCCAAATGCAACCCTGTCGTTTCACCTGAAAGAGCTGATGCAGGCCGGATTGATCAGTCAAGAGCGTAATGGTCGCAATCTGATCTATCGAGTGGAATTTGGCCAAATGAATGGCGTCCTCGCCTACCTCACAGAGAACTGCTGTCAAGGTGCCGAAGATTGCTTGGATGCATCAGCAACGTCCTGTAAATGTTGAAAGAAACCCCATGAAAAGATTCCACGTTCATCTCCACGTTGAAGACTTGCAAGCCAGCATTGCCTTTTACTCAAAGCTGTTTTCAACCCAACCTGCACGTATTGAAAGTGACTACGCCAAGTGGATGCTTGAAGACCCACGCATGAACTTTGCAATCTCTACCCGAGGTAGCAAGCCTGGTCTGGATCACTTGGGATTTCAAGTTGATTCAACCGAAGAACTCATTGAAATGAAGGCCGCCGCAGAGAGCGCCGAGATGTCCACCATCGTTGAAGGGGAGACAAGTTGCTGCTATGCCCGAAGCGAAAAACACTGGATCACCGATCCCCAAGGCATTGCCTGGGAGCACTTCCACACATTGGGGAACATTCCTGTTTTCAACGAGACCAGTCGGCCCGTTGATGGCGTTGCTTGTTGCGCACCTGTGGCGCAATCCGATGCGGCTTGCTGTACACCCCTTAATGCAAATACGTCAAGCTGCTGCACCCCTTCGACTTCCAAATCTTCTTGCTGCTGAAAAGAATCCAATGACTACGAACACCCAACCTTTGAATGTTTTATTTCTCTGCACCCATAACTCTGCTCGCAGCATCTTGGCCGAAGCCATGCTGAATCACTTGGGCAAAGGTCGCTTTAAAGCCTACTCGGCTGGCAGCAGCCCTCGCGAAAACCAAAAGCCGAATCCTCTGGCAATTGAGACCTTGACTAAGTCCGGTATCTCAACCGAGGGGCTTTACAGCAAAAGCTGGGATGAATTTGGCCAGCCAAATGCACCGCACATGGACTTGGTCATCACGGTCTGTGACAACGCTGCTGGAGAGGTTTGCCCTTTCTGGCCAGGTCAGCCTGCGACTGCCCACTGGGGATACGCCGACCCGTCAGAGGGTGACGGAGATGACGATCAGAAGCGCAAGGCTTTCGTCCAAACACTGCATCTAATTCGCAAGCGCTTGGAAATTTTTGTGAATTTACCTGCTGACAGTCTGAGCAAACTCAAGATTGAACGCACAGCCCGCGACTTGGCCAGGAGCTGACCATGGGTGCTCAATGTGAAGTGACTGCCAAGGCAGCGGCCCAGGCGCCTATGACGGTCTTCGAGCGTTACCTGACGCTTTGGGTGTTTCTGTGCATTTTGCTTGGCATTGCACTTGGACAATTCTTTCCCAGTGTGTTCCAGGCCATTGGGGCCATGGAAGTTGCGCAGGTCAACTTGCCCGTGGGGCTGTTGATCTGGGTGATGGTCATCCCTATGCTGGTCAAGGTGGATTTCGGTGCATTGCACGAAGTTCGTCAGCATGTCAGGGGTATCGGTGTGACGCTGTTTGTGAACTGGCTGGTCAAACCGTTCTCGATGGCGTTTCTAGGCTGGTTGTTCATTCGCCACTGGTTTGCGCCGCTGCTGCCCGCTGATCAACTCGACAGTTACATCGCAGGTCTGATCCTGCTGGCTGCGGCGCCTTGCACGGCCATGGTGTTCGTCTGGAGTCGCCTGACCAATGGCGATCCGCTTTTCACGCTGTCGCAAGTCGCCCTCAACGACACCATCATGGTGTTTGCTTTTGCACCGCTAGTAGGGTTCCTATTGGGGATTTCTGCAATCACAGTGCCTTGGGACACCTTGTTGACTTCTGTCGTCCTCTACATCGTGATCCCAGTGCTAATGGCGCAAGCGTGGCGCAAGGCGCTACTCTCAAAAGGCCAAGAAACGTTTGAGGCAGTGATGGCCAAAATCGGGCCTTGGTCAATCACGGCGCTATTGGCTACGCTCGTGTTGCTGTTCGCATTCCAGGGCGAAGCGATCTTGCGTCAGCCTCTGGTGATCGCATTGCTGGCAGTGCCAATCTTGATCCAGGTGTTCTTCAATTCGGCTCTTGCATACTGGCTCAACCGCAAACTAGGCGAAAAGCACGAGGTCGCCTGTCCTTCAGCGCTGATCGGTGCCTCAAACTTCTTTGAGCTGGCTGTTGCGGCGGCTATCAGTCTGTTCGGGTTTGAGTCTGGCGCGGCACTGGCTACTGTGGTCGGCGTGCTTATCGAGGTGCCGGTAATGCTGCTGGTGGTGCGCGTCGTCAATCGGAGTCGCGATTGGTACATGGCCAAGCAGAGAGAAAGGCTGGACCAATGACCGCTTTGGGTCGCTAGCTGCCATCAACATGGCAGCTATGATGGACCGCTTCCAGCCTATTGCTGTCATCTGATACCCCAGACCCGTGCTTGATACCATACCACTGCCAACCAGTGTCAAAACTTTTGACGGTGTACAACAGATACTAGTCTTGTGCGTATCTTTTGCAGGTTTACGGATGGGCAATCAAGACCTTACTATGAGCCATCGCTGAAATCGTAGTACTCATAGCTGAGCATCGTACTTTGGGCTTATGCGCCCTACTCGCAACCTAGACTTCGATACGTTTAAGCACTTCGAGCTTCTGCTCTAACGAATATCCCACCGTACCGTAAGTATGAAATTCAGAAGCATTTCTTGTTGAATGCCCCGTAATACTCTCCGCAAGTGGAATTGATATGTTGTTCAATGCCTTCATTCGATCAATTAGTGCATGGCGAAACATATGGCTACGAAATTGGAGGTCGGACAAATATTTATTCATGATGGTTGAGCAGCTATTGTTCCCTCCTAAATGTGCATATTGAGGAACCAACCATTCACTTTTTTCATTCTCTGCAAATTCGACCAATCTTGTCGCGGCCCAAAGCGATACACCTACAAGTGGAATTGCTCGAATACTGCTCTTATTCTTTCTTTCAGTTAATTCATTTCGTCGAACCCAGAAATGTGGAATTGAATGATTCAAAACACAATCATCTTTCCTTGCGAAAACAGGTTCCGACAATCTCATTCCCGTATTCAACTGAAGCAATCCAACAAATTTATACGCTTGCTTCGGACGAAACATCAATTTCTGCTTAACCTGTTCAATTAATTCAGGCGTAATTATTCGCATTAGCCGTTTATCGTCACCCTCACCATCAATTCTCAAACCTCGAAATGGGCTCAACTTATCAATGTCCAAATATCTAAAAGATATGTTTAGCATTGCATTCAGAATTGATGTTTGCTTTCGAACAGTGACTGGCTTCAGGCCGCGTAACAAAAGATGATCACGTAATTCGCAGATATGCACATGCCGCAACTCTGACAAATATAAATTTCCATGCAGACCGACAAAATTATTAAATGCATTGAGTGCATCCAGTTCGAATTTTCTAACCCCAGAAGCCCTACTTTCAGTCAAATATATTTTTAATGCGTCTTGTAATTTTGGAAATTCACCATTCAATTTTTTAGCAAAGTAATGTGAAAGCAAGTCAGATAAAAATTCCTCATCAAATTCAACATTACGAATAAGCACAATTTTTTTAATTTGAATTTCATCTTCAAAATTCAACAATTTGATTTCATTTCCAAACTTCATTTTGAATTTAATTCCAAATATATTTGCAAATTTAAATTCATTTTTGCAAATGGACAACCTTGATTTTTTAAAAGATAATTTTTAAATCAATTAAATTACTTCATCTGCAAATTAGCCCCAACACCAACTCAAATCAGCGCTGCAACGAATTGAATTCCTGTCTTTAATTCGCTTCGTTAAAGAAAATTTAAATGATTGCGCTACGCTTGAAATACAGCATCTGCGAGCACTTCCAGAAATGTCGTGAATTTCCCACAAATTGTCAAAAAAGTATTTTTAATTTAAGGCTGGCTCATCAGCTAAATAAATGCATGCGTATCTCAGAACTAGAACAACCAAGAACACCCGACCAAATGCGTATTGATTCCCTGACGGCCAGCAGCGAACGGGCCAAGAATGCGGTCAAGCAAGAGCGTCAAAGGCAAAAAATTCAAAAAGCACAAAAGACTTTGCAGACCTTGCAGAGTCCACCGGCCATTAAACCGATCAAGTCCGTGTAGTTAAAAGAAAGCCGACATGAATGTAGGCACTGTTGCGTCCATAAGCTCAAGCAGCCTTCGATGGCAGTTTTAGTTTTGACCGTTTGCCTGCGACCTCTTCCTTAATGAAGCCAGCTTTAACCAGCCCACTAACAGCTTCAATCCTTGCATCCAACTCTCCTGCATTGACTGCAGAACGTAACACCTCCAGGGTCGTGATGACACCAGCGATGTTGTCAGTTTCGATGGCGTTTTTGCCCTCTAACACCTCAAGCGTACGTGCACCGTATCGAACAGTGATACATAATTTTCCGCTCTCAGACTGCCACCACCAAGGTTTCATGCGCTTGGGCAAAGCAACCTTGCGTATTTCACCCGTTTCATCGTCACGAACAGTGCGGATTTTTGTGGGTACGAATTCAGTTCCTGACTGCAATCCCTTGGCCATCTGAATTTGTTCAGTAATTTTATTGCTAAGCTTTTGACGCTTTGCATGGGCAGGATTTATGCCTTGCTGGCGGCTGGTGACTACGAATTTCAATGCGTTAAGACCTGACATTTAGAGCTCCTTTTCATGTTGCAGGAACTGCAAATTTATTTTCAGACCGTGGAGAAGAGCAACCTTTTTAATCGGTAACCCGCCGTTTCGAACGGACTCTTCAATGACAAATCATTGTCCAGAAAAAATGCTGGGAAAGATGGGCACATAGCCTTTTGCAAGAGCTTCTTCTGCCTGAATGCGCCTCTTGTGCTCTTCCTCTGCCCTGGCAGCATTTATTGACTTTGTTTCATACCGCTTAAGCTGCTCGGGTGTAAGGTGCCAATAGGGGTTGCCCGTTTGCTCGCGCATCTGCCATTCGATGCTTTCTTTCAAATCGGGTCCTAAGCGGGTCTTAAAGAAAATGGCATCATGAACGTTGGCAATCGGAGCTCTACCTTTGGACTGAGCAGCTAGGCGCACGATGTCCATAACGGATGTTTCATCATGCTGATACAAGTAAGCCATGACCTTTGATTTGCTCAGCCTGCCACTGTCAGTTTGTAAAAAGGACTCTTTAGACTGTAGCGGGTTGTACTTTTTGAACGCATCGAAAATATAGTCATCTAGGGTGTTCTGCTCCTTGATGAAACCTTGCACTGACTGATCACTCAAGAACCGTCGGCGATCATCTTTGTTTTTTATGATGTCAACCAACGCAGGATTATTCCAATTACCTGAAGAATCAAGCCATCCAGAACCCGATTGGCGAGCACCAAAACTAATGGCTGTGAAGGCCTTCTTGAGTAATGCTGGTTGTAAGTCCTTAGGCACAGGACTATCAGATGTGAAAACGTAATTGCGAATGGTCGCCATGAAATCCGCCTTGTGCTCCAGGTACAGAAGTGACCATTTAAAGTGCGTCTTAAGGTTTAGCTCCAATCCGTTTTCCTGGAGGTAGCTGCGAGCAAACCCCATTTTCCAGGCGATGACGCTACTGCGAATGTCGTATTCCCAGCAATTGCCAAGCATCGCTCGGCGCAACTCTTTGTTGACATTCTGTACGCTGGTGCCTTCGTAATACAAGCGTCCAAAAGGACTTGGCTTCCTGCGCTGTACAAAATGACCTCTTGTGTGTGATGCTACGCCGATGATCGTGAGGGCTTGCCTGAGTGCAGTGTCTTTTTTTACGCCTTTAATGTGCTTAGATTCAGTTTCAAGCCAAACCACATAAGCTTTGACTGAAGGCAGGTCGATAGGTACCCAATCAAATAAGTCGTTGAGCTTCTCTGGTCGCCATTCCATTTTGAACTCAGGGAACAGGTAATCGAACAAAGCAGCATTACTGACTTCATCCCCGCTCAAATAAGCGTCAATCTCTTCGTCTGTCGTTGCGTATGCCAAGCCACCTGAAACGGTTTTGATGTCGTCTTTGACCGAGACAAAGCTTGATAGCTTTACCTGTGAGTATTTGCCTGTGAATTTCGAACCAGCCACAACCGTTTGAACGATCTCCAGATTATTTTCGCGCAGCCACTTGTGCACTCGAATCTTTCTGGATCCGATTTGGCCGCCCTTGTTGGCAAGGTCACTGGTTGAGATGCTGTAGAAGCCAAGCTTCTTCTCTTCAGGGGTCAGACCACGCAGCAAAGCTGCGTTAATCATTGACTCGACTACGCTGATGTATTTATTGAGCGCACGGTAGGCAGCGCCATACGGTGTGGGGAATGCCCGCTCTAAGGCCTCTTCGACTGACTGATCTACCGTGATTTTGATCATTATCTTCTCTCACCCACTTACCAGAAATCTATGTATTTCAAGGTATTTAGTAAGTTTCTACAAGTTTCGAAGGCTTTCGAAAAAGTCACACACATATAGTAATTTAAATAATCAAATGCATGAAGTAGATAGGTCAAATGGTAAATCACTAAGCAGGTTAGGCCACTTGCCGCAGGCAAAGCAAATCCTTGCTTGCCAACAGAAAGTAGACTGCGTTTGGACAATAAATCTTTGAAATTCCTCAAGCTTCTCGGTTAAGGCAGCGGCCAGAAAAACAATAAGAACAGATGCCAAATTGCAATATAGGCAGTATTCATGAAGATCGAAAATTTAAAAAGCTACTTCTTTTATGAATGCGATAGAAATTCTTGAAGCTTCTTGTCCCGATTTCCCCGGTTGATAAGTGGCTGTGCAACGCATAAAATCGCTCTAATCGCGAGCAAAATTTGAAAAAAATCATCATCATTGCAGGACCCAATGGCGCAGGCAAAACCACATTTGCCCGTGACTTTTTGCCTGCAGAAGCAAAAACGCTACGGTTCATAAACGCCGATTTAATCGCTGCCGGATTGGCTCCGTTTAATCCAGAAACTGCCTCCTTCAAAGCTGGCCGCCTGATGCTTGAAGAAATTGATGAATGCGTAGATGCTGGACACAGCTTTGCGTTTGAAACAACACTGTCAGGCTTGGCCTATTTGAAAAAGATAGCTTTATGGCAAGCCCACGGCTACCAAGTTAAGCTTTGGTTCTTGTCATTGCCCAATGAAGAAATTGCTGTTTCAAGGGTCGCCCGCCGTGTTTTACAAGGTGGCCACAATATTCCTGAAGACGTTATTCGCAGGCGCTTTAAAGCAGGATTGGCAAACTTCCATGAGCGTTACAGCAAGGTTGTTGACTCATGGGCGTTTTATGACAGTTCAGGGATAAAGCCGAAATTAATTGACTGGAGCAACAAATGAACACCAAAGACATTCGCACCTCCACTGATCCAGATTTAGCAGGCTCATACGCGGCCATGGAACGAGCAGCACGTGCAGCCCAAGATCTAGCCATTAAAACCAACACGAGTATTGTTGTTGCAGTTAATGGCAAGAACGTTGAATTGACTGCGGCTGATTTGATCAAGATGCGTGACCAAGAAGCACAGCAGTCACACCATTGAGCTGATAAGACGCTCAACCACAAGCCAGCTTCGTGCTGGCTTTTTTGTGCTGATTACTTTCATGCTGGTAATAAGTACATGATGCACACCTACCAAGCATCAGTAAGAGCCAAGGTCAATGGCCGTAGCCAAGTGATCAAGACAGAAATTCGTGCCCTGAACGCGCATGACGCGCGTTGGTTGCTATGGGCTCAGTACGGATTTCATAGCATCCAGGCATGGCCACATTTATTAAAGGAAACCTGATGATGAAGATTTCTTGAGCCAATGCACAACCTATTCTCAGCCGTCTATTGGTCGGCTTTGCAGCGATAGCGGCCGGCCTAACTGAGGTGCTTGGTTCATATTGCTCAGTAAAAGCCGCCAATGACTCACTGAGCATTGCGGTGACATGAACGACCGGTATCGAAGGAACTGCAGTCGACTTGCTTGGCTGGTTAGCCGGTCGCACCGAAAGCGCGTGGCTGAAAGTCCGCTACTCGAACCGGTGAATTCACGCTCTCGACCCAAAGCCGTCACTGGTCTTTGGGTTTGGAATGTCTGCTTTCATGCTAAGCCAGCAGGTCTTCGAGCAGTTCATTTTTTTCG
>JACCDZ010803114.1_pt1 | contig 46112 bp, 43 predicted proteins | sample 7449551 | NCBI WGS metagenome assembly JACCDZ01 (sample SAMN15323452, study PRJNA562643) | freshwater metagenome | isolation source: river surface water | place: USA:Blue River Watershed | collected 2017-08-18
ATTGTTAGAGGCGCCGGAAGCAAAACCTTACCGTTTTTATTTAGAAAAAATTGTGCGCCTCAAACCTGATACGCTCGATGAAGGAAAGGAAGCTTTGCTTGCAAGCGCTAGCCTTGCGCTCGATGCCACGGAGAGAGCTTTTGGCTCATTTAATAACGCCGATCTTAAATTTCCAAAGGTCAGGGATGAAAAAGGGGAGCTGCATGAGCTCACGCACGGCTCCTATATGACATACATGGCAAGTCGAGATCGTACTCTTCGAAAAGAGACTTTTCAAGCCATGCATAATGCCTATGGCCAGTGGGAGAATACACTATGCGAGCTGATTCAAGGAGAGGTGCAGAAGCATCAATTTTTTGCAAAAGCACGTCATTTTAATTCGTGTTTGGATGCTGCTTTATTTCCTCATCGTATCGATCCTAAAGTCTATCGCGGCCTTATTCAAACAATCCGAGCTCATTTGCCTATTCTCCATAACTACATGGAGCTTAGAAAAAAATTGCTCGGTGTAGATGAACTACATCTTTATGATCTTCGAGTTCCGCTTGTGGCTGATGTCGACATCAAGATGGACTTTGAAGAAGCCGCTCGTATGATTGTAGAGTCTATGGCGCCTCTCCGAGATCAATATCAAGCGATACTCAAAAAAGGTTTTTTTGAAGAGAGATGGGTGGATCGCTATGAAAATGAACGAAAAAGATCAGGAGCTTATTCCAGCGGCTGCTATGACAGCCATCCTTATATTTTGATGAACTATCACGGCAGACTCCAAGATATCATGACGCTTTCGCATGAAGCTGGCCATAGCATGCACTCTTACTTTTCGAAGAAAAACCAACTCTATCATGATGCCTCTTATGCCATCTTTGTTGCAGAAGTCGCTTCAACTTTTAATGAAGAGCTGACGCTTATGCATCTGTTGAAAAAAGTCTCAGATCCTAGCCAAAGAGCTTACATTATTAATCAGAAGGTCGAGGATTTGAGAAACACGTTCTTTAGGCAGGCGATGTTTGCAGAATTTGAGCTAAAAATTCACGAGTGTGTAGAACAAGGCATACCGCTGACACCTGACTATTTAAATAAAGAATACTTGCAGCTTAACCGTGACTATTTTGGGCCGTCTGTTGTCATAGACGAGGAAATCAAGCACGAGTGGGCTCGCATTCCTCATTTTTACTACAATTTCTACGTTTACCAGTATGCGACAGGGATTTCAGCTGCACATGCTCTAGTGGAAAAAGTGCTCAAAGACGGACCTGATGCCTACCTCCAGTTTCTTTCAGCAGGAGGAAGCCGGTTTCCGCTAGATATTTTAAAGTCTGCAGGGGTTGATATGACAACTTCTGAACCCATCATTCAAACGTTAAAACAGTTTGAAGATTTGACAATCCAGCTCGAGGAGGCAATGGCTCAAAACCCAAAAAATACGTTGATTCAAAATTCAAATCAAGGTATTGAGTTGGGATCCAAATAGGAAACGATGACAAAAAAGTCAGTAGACACTTTTACAGTTATCAACGATAGGGGTCTTCACACGCGTCCATCCACCGAGCTTGTGAAATGTGCGACTTCTTTCAAATCACGCGTGACACTCGAATATAGGGGTGTCACCGTCAATGCCAAATCCCTTCTTGGGATCTTGATGCTCGCTGCTGCATCCGGGTCTATCATCACCGTTGAAGCCGTTGGCGAAGATGCCGAAGAGGCCGTTCGTTCCATTCTTGAACTAGCTGGCAATAAGTTTCATATCCGATACTAATGCGATCATAAATACATCTCTGTGAACCCGGTTGGGGATTAAAAGAAAGGCGTATCACGTAAGCAAGTTAATCTCCGCAATTTATGCGGAGATTAGATGGTCTATTCTCCGCACGTTATCATAAAATGCTTATAATTAAATAGTTACATAGATCTGGCTACACAATTTTTTGATAAAGTACGACTGTAGGTTGGTAACTATTCTTGGAGCCCTCTTTACAACTCAATGGAAAACCTACTTCATTTTTCCTAAGATACTTACTTCAAGTATGATATAAAAAATTAAAAATATTAATTTAATTAAAGTAAAAATTTTAGTATAATACTTTTCATAAACCTTTAATATTAATAAAAAAGGAATCTTTTATGTCCGTAGAATTTAGAAGTATTCAGAGCACAAATAGCGATAAATGTGCCATTTGTTTAGAAGAGGAAGTCCAAAATGGCTTTGTCTCTCATAAGATTGATGAAAAGGTGCAGCATGTATTTCATGAGGAATGCTTAACACCCTGGCTTAAAAACCATCCCTCATGCCCTTTATGCCGTATCGAGGTCTCAAGTGTAAATGGGGTCTCTTTAGCTCCACAAATGGACTTTATGACTTGGAGTACTGCAATCCATCGTGCAATCCGCGGAGATAAGATCAATAAGGCTATCGCTCTTATTGGCATCAACTCTGTATTTTCAGGACCAGAAGATAGACGAGCCTATGCGATTACGTATGCGATCACCTCTGGTTCTTTGGATATGATTCAGGCCTTACTTGCAAACGGTCCGATTTCAGATGTGGAAAGAGGCCGTGCTATTAAGATGGCAGCTCGAGAAGGGTCTTTTGACACCGTTCGAGTCCTTCTTGATAGCGGTCCGATTTCAGATACGGATCTTAGGGAGATTTTTCAAATTATGACCGAAGGAAATCATCGTCGGATTGTCAATCCAGTTATTGAGCAAAGCTTATCTACCTGTTGGAAACTCTGCAGCGCCACTTTAGTTGCAGCAGTAGGCTTATGTGGATATATGTTCGGCTAAAACTATAAAAATTTAATAGGAAATTTTATGTCCGTAGAATTTAGAAGTATTCAGAATTCAATTAACGAAGATGTTTGCATGATTTGTATGGAAGAAATGAACGAGGGTTTAGTTTCTCACGATACAGATCAAAAGGTCCAGCATGCATTCCATAAAAACTGCCTAACGGGTTGGCTTAAAGTCCATGCCTCATGCCCTCTATGTAGATCGAATGTTTCTAACATTAATGGACCAGTATTAGCAATTCCCGTTCGTGGAAGTGACGTGATCAGAGCTGCAATGCAAGGCAATCATGAAGGAGTCAGAGAGCTTCTATCACGAGGTGTTATTTCAGAGAGAGATCGCGGTATAGCTCTTATTGGAGCAGCTGAAGCTGGCTTTACTGAAACAGTCATGGTTCTCATGCAAAACGGACTTATTTCTGCAGATTCGATTGAAAGAGCCTTCTTAAATGCTGTAAGAGGTGGTTATGTTGATATCATCCGTATTCTTCTAGACACAGACTCTATTTCGACTGCCATGCGAGGAAGAGCTGTTCTTGCTGCTACTGCTGCTGAAGAGCCCTCTTTTGAGATTGTTTCACTCATTCTTGAAAAAGGTCCCATTTTAGAAGAGCATTGTTCAAACGCGATTTTAGAAGCGATATATGCAGGATCTAAAAAAATTGCTTACTTGCTTTTAGAAAAAGGCGATCTTTCAATAGAAAAACGTAATGAAATGAACCTTTTATTAAAAGGCGAACGCATGAGGCAAGCTGTACATATCTTTTCTATGGTAACCTTGCTGGCTTCAAGTATTGCATTTGGTATTTCAAAACTACATTAAGTCTGTAAAATCAACCCGTCTGAGGCCCCGGGGTCTTCAGGGCGGGTTTGTTTTATAAACTATTAAAAATCAAACACTTGAAAATTAAAATTATTTATATTATTAAATTAAAAATTTTAGTATAATATTTATCATAAACTTTAATATTAATAAATAAGGGAACTTTTATGTCAGTTGAATTTAGAAATATTCAGAACACAAATAAAGAACAATGCGCCATTTGTCTAGAAGAGGAAGCCCAAAATGGCTTTGTCTCTCATAAGATTGATGAAAAGGTGGAGCACGTATTTCATGAGGAGTGTCTAACTCCATGGCTTAAAAATAATCCCTCATGCCCTCTATGCAGGTTAAATGTTTCCAGCATCAATGGACAAGCATTATTACCAGACCCAGTTCTAGGAAGAAGTGTTATTGAGGCTGCAAGAGTAGGCAATCATGCAAGAGTCAGAGAGCTTCTTTCACAAGGTGTTGTTTTTGAGGGTCATGGTGAAGCCCTTTATAATGCAGCTGAAAACGGTCATATTGACATAGTCCGTATTCTCATGGAAAATGGTCCTATTTCTGAGAGGTGTCGTTGCATAGCCCTTAAACAAGCAGCTCTTCGCGGCTTTATTGATATAGTCCGTATTTTCTTAGAAAATAGCCCTATTTCTGAGGAGGGTCGTGGTCAAGCCCTTTGTTATGCAGCTGAAGGCGGCCGCATTGATATAGCCCGTATTCTCATTGAAAATGGCCCTATTTCTGAGGAGAATCGTGGTCAAGCCCTTTATTATGCAGCTATAGGCGGCCATATTGATATAGCCCGTATTCTCATCGAAAATGGCACTATTTCCGAAAGGGATCGTCGTGCTGCCGTTATTGCAGCAAATGTAAGTGGCAGTAACGAGATAGTCCAATTTATCACCGGGATGAATCGCCCATTAAAACGACAAGCCATTATAAGCGCTATTGTAGTCACTGCTCTGCCTGCATTGATTGGAGCTATAGGCATGTATATTCATATGTACAGCGAATAATTTTTAGTAAAATTTAATAGGAGATTTTATGTCAGTAGAATTTAGAAGTATTCAAAACCCAAACGACGATAAATGCGCCATTTGTCTAGAAGAGGAAGCCCAAAATGGCTTTGTCTCTCATAAGATTGATGAAAAGGTGGAGCACGTATTTCATATGGAGTGTCTAACTCCATGGCTTAAAACCCATCCCTCATGTCCTCTATGCAGGGGAAAAGTTTCCAGCATTAATGGGCAAGCAGTAGCAAATCCTGCTCCAGCTCAAGGGGGAGGGCGATTGTTTGAACTTTTGAGGGCTGCAAGAGAAGGCAATCCTGAAAGAATCAAAGAGCTTTTGCAATGTGATTTTTCACAATCATTTCTCGAGTTCGCCCTTATTAACGCAACTCGATTTGGTTATACTGATATAGTCTGTGTCCTCTTGGAATATGGTATTTCTGACATGGCTCGCGGAGACGCCATTCTATATGCAGTTGAAAGCGGTTATATTGATACAGTCCGTGTCCTTTTGGAAGATGGCCCTACTTCTGCAAAGCATCGTGGTGATGCACTCGTTAAAGCAGTTCTAAGAGGCTCTATTGATATGGTCCGTATCCTCATGGACTATGGCCCTATTTCTGTAAGAGATCGCGATAGTGCTATTCGTGCAGCAAATTCTAGAGGTCATTACGATATGGTCCAATTTATCACTGAGAGGAACCACCAATTAAATCAACAGGCCATAATAAGCCCTATTACAGTATTTGTTCTGCCATTGATTGGAGCTATAGGTATGTATATTAATACGTACAGGAATAATTTTAATAAAATTTAATAGGAGATTTTATGTCAGTAGAATTTAGAAGTATTCAAAACCCAAACGACGATAAATGTGCCATTTGTCTAGAAGAGGAAGTCCAAAATGGGTTTGTCTCTCATAAGATTGATGAAAAGGTGCAGCACGTATTTCATGAGGAGTGTTTAACACCCTGGCTTGAAAACAACCCCTCATGCCCTCTATGTAGATTGAATGTTTCCAGCATCAATGGACAAGCATTGCCTAACCCTGCCCTTGGAAGAGAAGTTATTCGGGCTGCAATGCAAGGAAATCATGAAAGAGTTCAAGAGCTTCTATCGCAAGGTGTTATTTCAGAGATGGATCGTGGTGTAGCCCTTACCGAAGCAGCTGAACGGGGCTCTATAGATATAGTCCGTGCTCTCATGGCAAATGGATCTATTCATGCAGGATTGCTTGAAACAGCCTTTTTAAGAGCTACTGAAGGTGGTTATATTGATATCATCCGTCTTCTTCTGGACACTGACACTATTTCCGATTTTGAGCGTGGAAGGGCTACTATAGAGGCTGCTAAACGTTCCTCTTTTGAGGTCGTTTCTCTTATTCTTGAAAAAGGTCCCATTTTGGAAGTGCATTGTAAATATGCCATTGTTGAAGCAACTAAGGTGTGGTCTATGAATACAGCCCATGAACTTCTAGAAAAAGGTGGTCTCAATGGACAGAGTCGAATTGAGATGAACCGTCTTTTAAAAAAGCATGCCATTTTTAGTTGTGTTATGGCAGTTGGTTTGCCGCTTGTGGGCGCAGCAATTAGTGTTTTGATTAAGCATGTACAAGAAGCCCTTGGAATTTGCTAAGGTGCTCTGATTCTAAACCGTAAAAAAATAAAGGAATAATAAAATGACATTGCAAGTAGTTGATCAACCTTTGGTAGGGTGGGATGCATTCGACACAGAGACCAAAAAACAAATCTTTTCTCATTTAGAAATTCCAGATCTCATCGGTCGTTGTTTATCGGTGTGTAAAGAGTGGCATGGAATGATAAATAGAACAGATTTCTGGGAATCGTTCGTACAAAGAGTAGTTAGAAGATGTGCATACTCACTCATGCGTGCTGAATTTTTTCCTGATGTAGTGCGGACTATTGTAGAGAGGCTTTTCATCAACCATCCAGTCCCCATTTGGCCCTATCGCAGAAATTATGAAATCCCACTTGCTATGCTGGCATCCAAAATAAATCGACTCGGCTTTGTACCTTTAGAAATGAGACCAGATTTAGCAGCAAATTTGGGCGAAGGGAAGTTTCTTATTAAGAATCTCTGTGGAAAGAGAGTAGTTGAAATTGTGAAAAATTCAACTTTTGATTCCGATACTAAGATTGGAATGATAAGAACAATTCTTACACACTGTGCTATAACTACAGAAGACATGGGTGGAGCAGTTTATCTAGCGGCTCGTAATGGTCAACAAGACTTGGTTGCAGGCTTGCTGAAAATAGGTCCCATAGAGAATTATCATCGAAGTCTTGCTATTCTAGAATTTGCAGACAAAGGTAAACCCGAAGCGGTTCAACTTTTACTGAAAAGCGGTCCTATTGAAGAGAATGAGCTTGACCTACGTGGGCAATCAGTTGTTGCGGCAGCACAAAATAGAGATACTGATATGGTCCAAAACCTTCTTCAAAATGGCTCGATTACGGGATCCAAGGCTATCGAAGCCTTTAAATTAGCAGTCTTAAGTGGTAATCCAAGAATGGCCAGGATAGTTATGCCAACTATGCCTTGGAAGAAAATTGCAATGGGTGCTGCAGCCGTTCATGCCATTGGAGTTGGTAAGGTTATGCATACTTTTGGAATCGCTTATTGGGCTCTAAAAGCTCTGGTTTACTTTAAAGGGCCTAAATAAGTCTCTTAAATCGTTACGAACTCTCATTGATTGGAACGGTTCTGGTCAAGACATCGCGAGTGCAGAAGACGGGGATTTTATGGGTTAAGGCCAAGATGACACAGTCGCTGGGCCTTGCGTCAATTTCTAAGATCTGCTTTTGATCGCCGATCGTTTGTTCTAAAAAGAGGCGCGCAAAGTACGTGGTATCTTGTACGTCATTAATCACGACTTGGAGGATTTTGGCTCCAAGTCCATCAAATGTCTCTTTTATCAAATCAAAAGTGCTAGGCCGAGTAGGATGAGCATGAGAGATTTGAACTTGTAAGTGATGTCCGACTTGAGGCTCTGCATAGATCGCAAATTTCTTTTCCTCCGTCCCTAAAATCATGACTGTATAAGACCGTGATTGTAAAATCTTATGGAAGCTTAAAGGTACAAGTTCGTTCATAATTATTGAACTACCACAGATCCGTCTTTAAAGCCAATAATGACACGGCCGGCTTGGCTCGCAAAAAATCCAGTCTCGACAACACCGGGGATACGAGAAATGCGGTCATGATCGTGCTGGACATTGCCAGAAGAGGGGAGTCTGACATCAAAGATGTAATTCGAGTTTTCTGTGATCAGTAAAGAGCCGTTCGATAGATGGCGAAGCTGTCCTTTATACCCTAGCTCTTGTAGATGATGGATAGTTGCAGAAACACCAAACGTGACAATCTCAACAGGTAAAGGACGAGAACCTAGTTTGGGGACGAGCTTTGTTTCATCGACGATGATGGTCATTTCAAGGCACATGTGGGCAAGTATTTTTTCACGAAGAAGCGCAGCTCCTGCTCCTTTGATCATTTGTTTTTGAGGATCAATCTCATCGGCTCCATCGACATAAAGATCGATCGATGTAAGAGAGTCTAGATCGATGAGAGGAAGACCTTTTTCTTGAGCCATGTGGTGAGAGGTTTTTGAGCTTGCCACGGTTTGAATTTTTAGACCTTTTTTGTGCAGAGCGCCTAAGGCTTCAATAAAATAGGCAGCTGTCGATCCTGTTCCCAGTCCTACAACCATCCCATCTTGGACCAGCAGCGCAGCTTTTTCGGCGGCAGCTTTTTTACATGCTTCTATCATAACCTTATCTTATAGAATGAAAACGTCTCTTGTAAAGAAGCCTTTACAATCGATTGCGTGAAATATTTGCGAAAACTATATTTTAAACAGTAACCGGAGGAAATGATGGTCGAATCTATAAGAAAAAGTCCGCTGATGAGAATCGTTGCTCAAGAAAGTGAAAAAACAAAGAAGGCCAGGCAAAAACTCAAAGCTAAACTTGACAGCACTGATATTAAAGTGACGGACGCCGCTCTTAAAAACACTTCTCGGGAGATCGCCGGATGGATCGAAAGACACTCTTCTGAGCGAATTTCTGTTGAAAAAGACATTTCTCTCTTCGATCAAAATCAGAATTCAGCCAAAATGAGTCGCAGTGTTGAAAAATTAGCTGAACAACTAGCGATGGAATTAAAAAATGAACGTCATTGATTGCTTAAAAGAGCGGGGGCTGATTGAAGCCACCACGAGTGAAGAGTTAAAAACAATCTGCGAGAAGCCGATTAAACTCTATATTGGGTTTGATCCGACAGCTGACTCTCTTCATTTGGGAAGCCTTGTAGGCATTATGGTTTTAAAATGGTTTGAGAAGTGCGGCCATACTCCTGTGGTTATTTTGGGAGGGGCAACGGGACGGATCGGCGATCCTTCCGGTAAAAGCACAGAAAGGGTTTTATTGGATGCCGAGACGATTGAAAAAAATATTGCTCGTATTCGAAAGCATTTTGACAGGATTCTTAATCAACCCACTCTATTGAATAACGATTCTTGGTTTGCAAAGTTTTCTTTCATCGATTTTTTAAGAGATGTCGGCAAACATTTCCGCGTCAATATCATGCTGGCCAAAGAGAGTGTCAAGTCGCGCCTGCAATCTGAAGAGGGGATTTCATTTACAGAGTTTAGCTACCAGCTGCTGCAAGCTTATGATTTTTACCACCTCTTTCAAGAGGGTGTCATTTTGCAGGGAGGAGGCAGCGATCAGTGGGGTAACATCACAGCAGGAACAGAGCTTGTTCGAAAACTGCTTGGTCAGACAGCTTACGGTCTTACCTATCCGCTTCTGACACGCAGCGATGGAAAGAAATTTGGAAAAACAGAGGGTGGAGCCATTTGGCTGGCAGCTGATCGCACATCTCCCTATGAACTTTACCAGTATCTTTATCGGATGCCCGATGCAGATGTTATTAAACTCATGCGCATGCTGACGATGATGGAAATGGACGAGATTCGAAAATGGGAAAAAGCTCTTGAAGAGCCAACATATGTGCCTAATAGCGCACAAAAAAGGCTGGCCGAAGAACTTACTCAGCTTCTCCATGGTCCTGAAGGGCTGGCATCGGCTTTACGTGCAACAGAGGCGGCAGCACCTGGGCATCAAACAGAGCTTAGTCCTGACGTCTTTCGTCAAATGATGAAAGATCTCCCCTTTGTCCAGCTTTCTAGAAACGAGGTGCTGGATAAAAAATATACCGATATCGCCGTTCAAAGCGGTCTTGTCGTAAGTAAGGGCGAGGCAACGCGTCTTGTGACAGGCGGCGGCGCTTATCTTAATAATGAGCGTGTCGAAGATCCTGGACTGCGGTTTAACGACTCTCATTTAATTGGGGGCGAATTCATTCTTTTAGCAGCAGGAAAGAAGAAAAAAATCCTTCTTTTTATTGCTAAGTAAGAATTTTTTTATAAAAACACTTGCCTGAAAATCAACAGGATACAACAATGGGGCACAAGGCGTCCGTCCTCGTGAAGGGGAGTGCCCATAAGATAAACATAGTGGAGAAAGAGAGATATGGCAACGATCACTAAAAAAGAATTGGTTGTAAAAATTTCACAAGCGCAAGGTATTCATCCTAACGAAGTACGTAATGTCATCCAAGCATTTCTCGATGAAATGACTGATTGTCTATCGAAAGGAGATCGTTTAGAGTTTCGAGATTTTGGAGTTTTTGAAATTGTAGAACGAAAACAAAAAATCGGCCGCAATCCGAAAAACGCAGCGGTAGCAATCGTCATTCCAGCACGTCCGGCAGTCAAATTTACACCGGGCAAAAAAATGAAAAAAGTGATCGAAAAGCTTCCTGTTCCGACAAAGGCTGCCAATAATCCATTGTGACACAGACCCTTTATCAACTAGATAAGCACACGGAAGAGATCGATCATTATCTTTTCCTTTTGCAGGATTTGATTTGGAAAATTCTTCAAGATGCTGATGAGACTGCTTCATTAAAGAAACGATTTGGTCAGCTCTATAAGCAAGGCTATCCAGAAGGTTTACAGCTTCCAAAAGCTTATTTAGCTCTCATTTCACATCTCCTCCTACTGGACCCTCTTCCCATCCATCCCCAGCAGTTTCCAAATGGCACGGCTTTACTCGATACGCAAGGATGGTGTCAGTCTAGAGAAGTTCCTGAGCCCATTGAACTTGCTCAGCTAGGCGCTCTATGGATGATTTTGGGAGTACGCCTTAAAAATGAAGCGTTGCAAAGGGCAGGCCTTAGAATTGCGATTTGGCAGCTTCATCTTTTAGATGGTGCAGGGATTCCTCACGTTTCTATTTGGTCACGGGCAAGCACTTTCCGCTCATCTTCTCTTGCCTTATGGAATCATGTTTTATTCACCCTGGCTTATCGTTTAACAGGAGAGAAAGGGTTTTATCATCTATCTGAAATTGCGCGTCAGCAAGCTTGGGATCCTACTGCATTTCCCACCTTACTTTTAGTTCTTGTTCCATCTTCAATGAAGCCTACCATTACGAACGTCTTTCATCCTTTTGCAGAAGAAATTACAGTGGGAATGATGAAATTCTCCAATGCTGAAATGAGCTTTATCGCTCATTTAAGCGGGTGGAATTCAGGCCTTTTTTCTTTTCACAAAAAAGGAGTAGCAATCGTCAATGCAGGGCCTCAAGTAGGGGACAGCGATGACCTAAACCGTTTTGGTATTTGCCGAACATGGGGTGTAAAACAGCGTCCTTTTCAAGAAATGACTTGGGAAAAGACAGCCTATCATTGCCATCTCAAAGGCTGGACTCGGCTCAAGGCACTCCCGCTTTGGATGGAATTAGATGCAAGGCTTCAAGCAGGACAGGTTTTTTTGGAGGCCGCTCTCCAAGATAAAGCAGTGGCAGAGCCTGTAAACATGGCCCTTTTTTTGAAATGTGATAAACTTATTTTAGGTGGGAAACACTACCTTGAAGTAGGTTCTTTGGAAGGGTATGAAGGTAGGGCTCTCACTCTAGAGCTTCAAGGATCTTCAGAGAAAATTGCGATCCATCCTGATTTATCTCACAAAATGAAAGTGACGCCTTTAGCAGGTGGTGAGCATTTCTGGGGAGCCCATTTTCTTGTCAGCTTCCCGTTCGAAACTTCACTGTTCAAAATCGAAGTAAAATAAAATTTTTAATGGGTTGAAACAAACGATTTCATCAGGTACAATAAGACCCATTTTGAATCGATAGGAGAAGAGATTTGAATTTTCCAAAAATTCTTTTACTTGGGTCTGCAGCCCTCTTCATTGTCATCGGTGGAACTGCCGTTTTTAAAAAAATTAATGGCTCAAAGCCTAAAGCTATTGAGGAAAAAGTAGTCGTCAAAGCTATGAAACCTTTAACGGTTTCTAAGCCGCAGGTTCAAGAGACAGGAGACATTCCGGTGGTTAATCGGATGGATGAGCTTTTTTCAACAGGGGATAAAAAACTCCCTATTGTCGAAACACTCTCCTATGAAAGCAGCGTTCCTTGGCTTAAAGGCCGTCCCGCATGGATCGGAGATTATGCCTCTTATTATGCAACCTCAAGACATTTCATTGCGCGCAGCCTAAATGGAAAAGCCGACTATTTCACTCAGAAAGTTTCACCAGGCAAGCTTTTCAATGTCTTTAGAAAAGATAAAAATTTTCAATTCTACCTTTTAGTCGATCTCTCCCGCTGCAAGATGGCTTTTTATTACATTGATTTAGATGCAAACGAGCGTGTTCTTCTTAAAACATACCGGATTGGAGTAGGAAAACAAGCAGATACACCCTCTGGAAGTTTAACTCCACTAGGCAGGTACCAACTAGGGGATAAAATTGCTGTTTATAAACCCGGCATCATGGGCCTTTTTCATGACCAAGAAGTTGAAATGATCAAGGTTTTTGGAACCAGATGGCTTCCTTTTGGAAAAGAGTTAGGTAAAGAGACAACACCCGTAAAAGGTCTTGGAATCCACGGTGCTCCATGGGATTTTAATAAGAAAAACAATCGTTGGGTTGAAATGAGGCAGGCCGTTGGAACACATGAGAGCGATGGATGTATTCGAATGACCTTTGAAGACATGGAAGAGCTCTTTTCAATTGTTGTCACAAAACCGACTGTGGTTGATGTCGTTAGAAACTTTAAAGAGGCTCAGCTTCCTGGCGTGGAAGTTGTGACTCCAAAACCTTAAGGTCACACATGCTTCAACACGAGAAAAAAATCTACGAATACGAAGAAACCATTGCTAAGTTTAAAAAGCAGCATCAAGAGAATCCACTTCTTTCTGAAGCTGAATTAAACAAGCTGGAAAAAAAGCTGAATGATCTAAAGAAAAAGGTCTATTCGAATCTTTCTCCTTGGGAACGTGTCGGCATCTGTAGGCACCCTTCTCGTCCTAAAACCGTTGACTACATCAAAAATATATGCGAAGAGTTTACTGAAATCAGCGGAGATCGCCTCTACCGAGATGACCCAGCAATCATCTGCGGCTTTGCCAAGATTGGCGGTGTCAAATTCATGCTCATCGGCCAAGAAAAAGGAAACGACACAGAAACGCGCCTCAAAAGAAATTTCGGAATGCCCCATCCTGAAGGTTATCGTAAAGCGATGCGCTGCATGCGAATGGCTGCAAAATTTAACTTACCTGTTCTTTGTTTAATCGATACTCCAGGTGCTTATCCGGGTCTGGCTGCAGAAGAGCGCGGCCAAGGCTGGGCGATTGCTCAAAACCTTTTTGAAATGGCACGCCTTCCGACACCAATTATTATCGTGCTCATTGGAGAGGGGTGCTCAGGTGGAGCGCTAGGAATTGGGGTAGGTGACTCTATCGGAATGCTTGAGCACGGCTACTATTCAGTGATTTCACCAGAAGGCTGCGCTTCTATTCTTTGGAAAGACGCTTCTAAAAATGAAATCTCTGCTGCAGCTCTTAAGATGCATGCAGAAAATTTAATTGAACTACAAGTCATTGACGAAATCATTAAAGAGCCTTTAGGCGGCGCACACCACGAACCAGCTATCGTCTTCGCCAATGTAAAAAAATATGTTCTCGAGCAGTGGAATGGGCTCAAAACAATTCCTATCGATACACTGGTCGAAGAGCGGTATCAAAAATTTCGTCACCTTGGTCAGGCTGGGAGTGAGACAGGGGACCAGACAGAGGAGTAGCAATAAACTCTTCGTCCGTCTAAAATGGGCTCATGATTCTCTTATTTAAAGCAGCCCTCAGAAACAGCAGACATTTGTCTTTACTTCTCATCAGCTTTTTGACGCTGATTTTTCTAACGATTGCCAATTTTCTTGAAGTTTCTGCTCTCGGTGTTTTAATTAATTCTGACACGCTCTCTCAGCTCATGTCAGGTAAACCTGTTTCTTCACCAGCACTCGAAATGGTAGGAAAGAGCAGCGATAAAAATCCCTTACAGTGGGTGATCGGTAAGTTCCAAGGGATGCTCGGGAATGTCTCTAGCTTTAAAGTCATGATTGCCATTTTAGTGAGTGTAGCCCTGTTTAAAGCTGTTTCATTATTTTGGAGCAGGTACATGACGCAGCTTATGGCGATCCGTGTCAGCCGCGATCTTCGTCTGCAATATTTTGAACATATTCAATCGCTTCCCATGAGCTTTTATCAAAAACATAATATTGGAAGTCTATCGTCGAGGGTTGTAGGGGATGCAGGGCAGATCGCCATGTCGATCAACTCAGCACTGACCAATTATCTCCATACTCCTTTTACGATTCTTTTAACGCTGATTGCCTGCTTTTTTAGCTCATGGCAGCTTTCTATGGTGATCTTCTTTGGGATTCCGATGATTGTGCTTCCCATCATTACTTTAGCCAAGCGTGTCAAACGAGTTTCTCGGCAGCTCCAATCAAATCAAGAAAAATTTGCATCTGTGTTGATCGATTTTCTAGCCGGCATCCAAACCGTCAAAATTTTTGCGATGGAAGCGTTTTCATTTAGAAAATACAAAGAACAAAACGATCGGATGGCGGTCTTAGAAGGAAAAACAGCCAAGTACGGTCTTTTGACAAGACCGATTTTGCATCTCATGACCACGCTATGTCTTGCTGGCGTCGTTTTATACGGCCTTCTTTCACTTAAATTAACAGTGTCTCAGCTGATTGTCTTCTGCGGATTTCTGCAGATGTCTTATGAAACCATCAAGAAATTCGGCGATGAAAACTCGAATATTCAGCGGGGAGTTGTTGCAGCAGAAAGAATGTTTGAAGTTCTTAACTTAAAACCAGAAATCGAAGACCATGCCGATGCGATCCAGCTATCTGGATTTAAAGACAAGATCGAGTTTGAAAATGTCTGGTTTAAGTACCAAGGCGACTGGGTTCTTAAAGATGTTTCATTTACTGTCAAGAAAGGGGAGACTGTTGCGCTTGTCGGCCCGACAGGATCAGGTAAGTCAACAATCGTTCAGCTTCTTCCACGTCTTTATGAAGTGCAAAAAGGTGAGATCCGCATTGATGGTAAGCCTATTGATGCTTACACACAGCGCTCCATCCGTGAGCAAATCGGCTTTGTATCGCAAAAGCCTTTTCTCTTTTCTGACACGATTGCTGCAAACATTGCCTTCGGACGTAATTTCTCAAGAGATGAAATACAAGAAGCGTCCCGTAAAGCCCATGCTGAAGAATTTATCATCCGCCAGCCTAAATCATATGATTCCATGGTTGCTGAAGCTGGACAAAACCTCTCTGGAGGTCAGCAGCAGCGCCTAGCTATTGCTAGAGCGCTTGTGAAAAACGCTCCTATTTTGGTTCTAGATGAAGCAACTTCATCTCTAGATGCCATCAGTGAAAATAAGATCCGTTTAGCTATCGCAGAGCTTCATGGACAAATCACCCAGATTATTATTGCCCACCGCCTGGGAACCATTGAGCATGCAGACCGCATCATTTTCCTAGATCGCGGCGAGAAAATAGCCGAAGGAACCAAAGACGAGCTTCTTCAAACCTGCGAGCCTTTCCGCCAAATGTGGGAAATCCTGCATCACTCTGAGAAGAAAACAGAAGTTTTAGAGACTGTTTGAGAGTTTACAGGCATAAAAACATGAAAAATACCGTAAGACTTAGCTTTGAATTTCCTAGTGAGGAATATCCCTATTTAAAAATGCTTTGCGCTGAGCACGGCGTTTCGTTGAAGGAATTCACTACCAATCTTATTCTCAAATTTATGGAAGAATATGAAGATTGCAAGTTAACTAGAAAAGCCAGTAAGAGACTCAAGAAATTAGAAACCAAAAAAAATATCTCTTTTAAGAAGGCGACAAAGCTTGCTGGATGGTAAAAGCATCTATACCAAACTCAGCTTTCCAAGAGCTTCTTTGAGATCTTTATTGTCAGACTTATCAAGAGATCCGCTTTTCTTCAGCCAATCAAGATAGTCTCGAGGAACTTCTGTGAGAAGCCGGCCTTGGTATTTTCCAAAAGGCATGCGGCTCAAATCTGTAGGCTGGTTTAAAAGCTCAAGAACATTTTCAATCGGAAGATCATCGATCATGACAGAGAATATTTGATAAAGGATGATCACGTCATCCAGCGCGCGGTGCGCTTGATTGGCTGCAAAGCCATAAACCTCTCGCAAGTTTTGCAGGGCATGGCTTGGAAGATCAGGTCTATATTTACGAGCCCATTTAAGGGTGTCCAAGTATCTCCAAGAGGGGAGTGTAAGGCCTGATCTAGCCGATTCTGCTTCCAATATCAGCTTGTCAAAACGATCATTATTGTGGGCAATCAGCACGCAATCTTCCCCGCAAAACTCAATAAATTGAGCGCCGATGACGGCAAAGTCCGGTGCTGAAGCGACCATTTCATCCGTAATGTGGGTAATTGCTGTCGATTCAGCAGGAATAGGGCATCCTGGATTTACAAACTGTACAAAGGTTTTATCACGGACAGGGTCATAGGCTGCGATTTCAATAATCCGGTCTTTGTCTGTTCGTGTCCCGGTCGTTTCAGTATCATAATAAATGGGTCTTAGTGGCATGATATCCATCATCTTAACAGCCGGTCTTTCTTGCAACGTCTATTTTTTTCTCTCTAATGAGAATAAATTTTTTAGCTCTACTTCAATAAATGCCAAAAAACGTATGCTTTTTTCTCGGAGATAAAGCTTATGACGACACCAGCTCAAAATAAATCATTACGTACAACTACAGGAATTACTTCCGACGCTTTGGCTCGTGAAATCAAAAGCCAAGAGACTATAGTTGGAAGGCTTTATTTTGCTGCTATTGCTAGCTTCGGGGCTGGCGTAGCGCTTGCGTTTAAAGGGATTGCCCCTAGGGTTACATTCCTAGGTGGAGCAGCAGCCGGAGCGTGCTTCATCTTTTTTGCTCGAACCTCTCAGGGCAAACTAAATGAACTTATTCGGCAGCAAAAAGAAATCAGTGAGCGAAGGACTGAGCCTCCTAGACAAGCTCATCAAAATCCAGACAATCCACGTAGTCAACCAGCACAACCCGGCCTTAATGTTGAGAATGCTCAATCTCCAAGACAAGCTGAAGGTGGTCAAAATCCAGAAAATCCAACATATGACTCAACCCAACTCTCTGAGGAGCAGCTGAGTGCTATTCTAGAGACAATAAAGGAAAAGATTTTTGTTTCTGCCTACAAGGAAATTCGTGCAAAGTTCCAGGAGGAGATACCTTCTGTTATCGTAGATACGCTTAAAACCAAATGGCTAGACTTTTTAACGTTCGATGAAACTCTTACTTCAGCTTGTGCTTTCGAAGAGGTGATGCGTTTCAATGAAACTCTCCATTTCGGATTTTCTGAACAAGAAATGCAGGAAAAACAACAAGAGCTAGCGACTCGTATTTTTAAGCAGTGGGTTGCCAAAAATACTACGATAGGCGACCCAAGTGGAGAAGAATTATTCCAATGGATTCCAGACATACCCGAAGTAAAAGAGTATGTTAAACAAGGACTTATTGCCCGTGCTCGATCTGTACGGAGAGGTTTATATCCGGCTTCTTTAAACCCGGGTCAATTTGCTGAATTAGAACGACTACTTGCTCAGACTAATTTTTCTGAGGAAGAAAGAAAAACCATTCTAGAACAAGAAAAAGCAAGATGGCCAGCACTTCTAAAAGGAAGCCGCCAGTCCCTTGAGACTCTAGTGCGTATCTTAAGTGATGGAAGAGCATGTGGAGTTATTGATCTAGAAGGCTCTAAAGCGCTGGCTTTTGAATTATTACAGCAAAAACATCCAACTTTTTTACCTGCTTTTCGTGAATATGAACGGTTTTTGAAAAGTTGGTTTCAAGATACCGATCTATGCACAGATCCTCTTTTCTTAGAACCTTTTAAAGATAAATGGTTGGAGCATCTAAAGACAACCTGGCTTGAGTATTTAAGATCTAATGACATTCTTGCTTCTCCTTGTGATTTCGAAGAGGTGATGCAATATAATGAAACTCTTAAATTCGGACTTTCTGAACAAGAAATGCAAGAAAAACAAAAAGAGTTAGCATATCGCATCTTCACCCATTGGATGGATGCCAATATTCCAATACATGACAAGGGAGAATTGGGTCGAAAGTATGGAGTAAAACTATTCCAATGGATCCCTGCAGAAGAAAAGATCAGAGCCGGTGTCATAGAACAACTGATCAGCTATTTTTATTCTGAACACGCAAAACAACCTAATGATCCCAGAAAATTATCTTCTCTTGAAGAGACGTTAAATCTGACTAATCTTTCCGCTGAAGCAAAAACTGCTATCATAGCTGCTGAGCGTCGTAAAATCTGTGTAAACGCTTTTGAAGACTATGGCCAGTTGCGTTTATTGTTTTCTACACTTAAAGAGCGCTTTGGCTCGACAAAAGGCATTTTAGAGGTCTATGCTGAATTTTATAGTGCTGATGCAGTAGGTCTATTTAAACAAAAACTGATTGAAGGGTATATCTACGATGTGTACGTAAATAATCGTCCAGCTCTTGAGGAAGATATGCAGGCGCTGGGCATTAGTAGTGAGTATATTCAAGATAACAGAGATCTGCAGTATAGAAGACTCACTGTGCCGGCTCTATTAGGTCCAAAATGGAAAAAGGGGTTTTGTGAAGTTGTGATCAAAAGAGGATGGGCACAAGAATTCACACCTAAATTTGTGCAACATATTACACAGCAGCGTATAGAAGTACTCACATTCTATCGAAGCCACCCTGAAATCTTTGAAGTGGGGATCTTTACACGTGATACACTTCTCCCTTCAGGGAAAACGATGGGAGATAGCATCGATGAGGGATTCAAATCCTATAATCATACTAAACTCTCTGGAGAGAAAAACTGGACGGCCAAGTGGTTAAATCCACTCATTGTTACGAGGGATACCCCCCATGTTCAGTTAATTGCTCTTGAAGAGAGGATGCTTGATTATCATAATTTATATGCACCACATTCTTGGGGACAAGTAGCGAATCATCAAGCACTAAACTCCGAAAGTTGGAGCAATTTTATTCTCAAAAACGATCCTGCTGTAGATCAGTTTTTGCCTGAACCATTCAAGACTCAACTGGCAGAGCAAATTGCTGTGCTTACTGAACTTAGAGATGTTAAGGATCAAAATCACGACAATGATCAAAGAGCTTATCAGTCTATTAAAAATATTTGGGAGCTATGGACTCAGACTAAAGCTACCTATGTTGAGAATGTGAAATCATACACCTTCAGACAAATCCGTTAACCATAAGAAACCGATTTAAGCTAGGGCATCGGATCTTAAAACGACTTTTAATTACAAATGAAGTCTTTTGGCATTTATTCTTTCTATAGAGGGATTTAGAATTTTAATGTTTATAACCTGTTCTTGTACCCCCCATCTTATTGCTTCTAAGAGACAGTAACATCACTAAAATTGACAAAAATGTTTGTAAACGGTACATTAAAGGCTATGATAATAGCTGATTTTATCATTAAATAAGCTTAGGATGTACCATGGTTTCCAACAGTCACAGCATTAAGGGGATAGGAAAAAAATCTCGTAGGATGCTGGCTAAAGTCTTACACAAGACTCGAGGTTATATAGATCTTGAACTTGTACAAATAACATTAAATGTCCTGAGGCCTGTAGCTAGAGGATATCTATCTAGATGGGCAAAAAATGGATGGGTTAAACGTATTAGAAGAGGTATCTATATACCGATAGAATTGACGGTACAGGATCTCACACTGCCTATTGAGGATACCTGGATTGTTGCTCATGCATTGTTTTCACCCTGCTATATCGGAGGATGGACTGCGGCTCAGCATTGGGATTTTACTGAACAAATATTCAATGATACTTTCGTATTTACTACTCGAAAGCTAAATCACATTATTAATAAAGTTGGAACGCAAAAATTTGTTGTGAGAAGAATACCTGAGAAAAAGATGTTTGGTCTCAAAACTGTTTGGAAGGAAAATCGACAAATTCATATTTCTGATCCTCATAAAACGATTGTTGACATTCTCTCTGATCCTTCAATAGCTGGTGGAATTAGATCCGCGCTAGATTTTTTCGAAGCTTATTTAAATTCAGCTCATAAAGACATGGATATTTTGCTGGAATACGCTAAAAAAATGGAAAATAAAACGATTTTCAAACGTTTGGGCTTTCTTCTATGTTACATTGGAAGCAATGATGTAAAGACCATTTCATTCTGCCAAGAAAATATAAGTAAAGGGTATTCTTATCTTGATCCATTGTCCAAAGATAAAAACTTAATCCGAAAATGGAGATTATGGTTACCCAAGCATTTCAAAAAAAAGACATGAAATTATGATTGAAAAACAAGAAATTCTAACGATTTCTAATAGACTGTCTTTAGACCCATCAACAGTTGAAAAAGATTATGTAATTGGATGGGTTTTGAGAGGTATTTATTGCCATCCGAAAATTCAGAATGTCTGGATTTTCAAAGGCGGAACAGCCATTAAAAAGTGTTATTTCGATGATTATCGATTTTCAGAAGATTTAGATTTTTCTCTCCTAAATACTCATCGAGATAATCTTCCCGATTTTAAAACAATCCTTTTTGAAATCGCAGACTGGATCTATGAGCAATCGGGAATAGAAGTTCCTCAAACCGATATTAAGATGGAAATATTTAAAACACCTAATGGTTTGGATGCGATACAGGCTAAAATCACCTATAATGGACCTTTAAAAAGAAAAACGAATTTTCCTCGAATCAAGCTTGACCTCACGCTACAAGAACGGATTGTATTAGAGCCTGAAAAACGACTAATTTTTCACACTTATTCTGATAATCCTCATGATGAAATCCAAGCGCGGTGTTATCCTTACGAAGAACTATTTGCAGAAAAGATACGAGCACTTCTTGAACGGACTCGGCCTAGAGATGTTTATGACGTAATTCATCTTTACAAATCCAGGGAGAAAATCAAAAACAAACAACTTTTTTTCCATGTATTGGAAGAAAAATGCAGATTCAAAGGCATTCCGCTTCCGAACCTGCAAGCTCTTCAAGATCGTCTGAACATACAGAATTTAAATTCTGAGTGGGAAAAAATGCTTGCGCACCAATTGCCAAAACTAGACTCTTTTGAAGAATCATGGGCGTTTATGACTGATATTTTTGAATGGATCTATCAGGATGTTGAACAGCACTCTACCCCTTAATGTTTAATTTTTCCAATAGAGAAATTAAAAATTCTAGAAGGCAAAATTAAAATTTACCATTTTGCATCTGATCGAGGCAACGCACTCGTTGACTCTATTCTTCCCAAAGGCATATAATTTTCCCCATGAAAGGTAAATATTTTAAAACTCTTGTAGTGCTTGTTTTTTTAACGCTTGCTGGGTGCTATCGTCTTGCTCCCGGTGAAGGTGAGATTTCAACGGTGCCGGTGACAAATAATCCCCATGCGCTGCCGGGACCCATGAACGCAAACCCGATGCCATCGTCGTTTTAATGGATTTTATAACCCGAATGGCTTATTTACAGTTATGATGAATAAAAAACCGATCGAGTACCATTTTTTTAAATCCGATTCCCAAGCTCTGATTAAGAAGCTGGGAAAAGAAAGGCTCTTGAAGTGTTTGAAAGAGATGCTGCTGATTCGTAACTTTGAGATCCGGGCAGAATCTGCCTATCTCCAAGGAAAAGTCGGGGGATTTTTCCATTCCTATATGGGACAAGAAGCAATCCAGACAGCAGCTGTCGATATCATGGGGAAAGATCAGTGGTGGGCGACCACATACCGCTGCCATGCTTTAGCTCTTCTTTTAGGAGCAACCCCCAATGAACTCATGGCTGAGCTTTTTGGCAGATCAACCGGGAATGCCAAGGGGCGCGGAGGGTCGATGCATTTTTATACCGACCGACTGCTTGGAGGATTTGGAATTGTGGCAGGCCAAGTGCCTATTGCGACAGGCGCTGCTTTTACAATGAAGTATCTTAAGAAAAACGGTATAGCGGTTTGTTTTTTAGGAGATGGAGCGGTCGCTCAAGGCTCTTTTCATGAATCGCTCAATATTGCATCGCTTTGGAGCCTTCCCTGCATTTATGTGATCGAAAATAACCAGTGGGGGATGGGAACATCCGTTGAGAGGGCGATTGCGGCTCAACCCATTGCAGAAAAACAAGCTGTCTCTTATGACATGAAATCGTACACGTTTGATGGGATGGATTTTTTCAATTGCTACGCCGGATTCTCACACGTCTTTGAAGAAGTTAAATCGAATTCTAAACCTGTTTTGGTTGAGGTTATCACTGAGCGTTTTAGGGGCCACTCGATTTCAGATCCTGCCCTTTATCGTTCAAAAGAAGCACTCACGAAGTGTATGGAAAGAGATCCGATTCTCATGCTCTTAAATATCCTAAAAAAAGAGAAGATGATCACTGACGAAGAGTTTGAAGCTCTTGATAAAGAGCAAAAAGATCGTGCGATTGAATCCCTTAAATTTGCAGATGAAAGCCCCTGGCCAGACCCGATTACCTTGGGAGAGGATGTGTTTGCACCATGACAACTCAACTGATTGAAATGCGAGAAGCCTTAAGGCAAGCCCTTGATGAAGAAATGACAAGAGATGCACGCGTTTTCATCATGGGAGAAGAAGTTGCTGAATATAACGGAGCTTATAAAGTCACCAAAGGCATGCTGGCCAAATGGGGACCTGAGCGCGTGATTGATACACCCATTGCTGAAGAGGGGTTTGCAGGACTTGCAATAGGGGCTGCAATGACAGGGCTGCGCCCTGTTGTTGAATTTATGAGTTTTAATTTCTCGTTTGTAGCCGCCGATCAAATCATCTCCAACGCTGCTAAAATGTACTACATGTCTGGAAACCGATTTTCTGTGCCTGTCGTTTTTAGAGGTCCAAACGGCGCTGCTGCACAAGTCTCATCTCAGCACTCCCATTGCGTTGAAGCGATCTATGGAAACCTTCCAGGATTAATCATCATCGCGCCGAGCAACCCTTACGATGCCAAAGGGCTGTTAAAATCTGCCATCCGGTGCAATAACCCGGTGCTCTTTTTAGAAAATGAGCTTTCCTATAATGACAAGATGGAAATTCCTACCGAAGAATATTTAGTGCCGATCGGTAAAGCTAAAGTTGTGACAGAAGGTGAGCATTTAACACTCGTAGCTCACGGTCGGATGGTTCTTTTATGCAAAAAAGTAGTGGATGAGCTTAAGTCGCGAGGAATACACATTGAGCTGATCGATCTTCGCACAATTAAGCCGCTCGATATCACTACTGTTGCAAACTCTGTTCGAAAAACCCATCATGCAGTTCTTGTCGAAGAAGGGCACATTTTTACAGGGATTTGTGCAGAAGTGGGGTTTGAGATTCAAGAGCATTGCTTTGATTTTCTTGACGCGCCGATTAGACGTGTGACACAATGCGAAACACCAATGCCATATTCCAAAGCGTTAGAAAAAGAGACAATGCCGACAACTGAGCGAATTAAAGATGCTATTTTGGAGACTTTATGCCTTTTACCTTGACCATGCCCAAACTCTCTCCGACAATGGAAGAAGGAACCATTGCAAAATGGAGAAAAAAAGAAGGCGATTTTGTTAAAGCCGGTGAAGTTCTTTTTGAGGTGGCCACTGACAAAGCGACAGTTGAACACTCTGCATTAGATAGTGGATATCTTCGTAAAATTCTTGTTCAAGATGGCAAATCTGCTATCGTCAATCAAGCCGTTGCTATTTTCGCAGAAAAAAAAGATGAGAGCATTGAAGGATACAAGCCCGAAGGTGTGACCCCCGAGGCTGTGAAAACACAAGTTTCAGCTCCGAAAGAAGAAGCTCCTGTAGCAAAAACAACAGCAGCTCCTATTGCAGGAGCCCCCGTGCAGCCGGCTTTTAAACCGGAGCCGCCGATTAAAGGCTATCAGTTTACTCAAAGAACAGCGGCTTTAGAGGCTCATCTACCAGCCTCTCCGCTTGCTAAAAAACTAGCTAAAGAAAAGGGGATCGATTTGACAACAGTTAAAGGAACCGGACCCGGCCACCGAATCGTTAGCCGCGATATCGACCAAGGCCAACCAGATTTGCCTGTCACATTCGGACGGCACGAAGCGCCAGCGACTCCTCCCGGGACATTTGAAGAAGAAGCGCTCACTCCTATGCGCAAAACGATTGCCTCAAGACTTCAAGCTTCTAAAACCTACATTCCACATTTTTACACGACCATGGTTGTAAGGGCTGAAAAACTTTTGGATGTGCGCGAGCAGCTAAAACAGCTAGGCATCCGAGTTTCTGTGAATGATCTTATTATTCGAGCAGTAGCTTTATCTCTTAGAGAGCATCCTGAAATCAACAGCGGCTTTGATAGCGAGCAGCAAAAGATCATTCGGTACAAAACCATCGATATTTCTGTGGCAGTGACAATCCCTGATGGGCTTATCACTCCCATTGTGCGTCATGCCGATTACAAAAATGTCGGAGAAATTTCTCAAGAAGTCAAAATGCTAGCTCACAAAGCTAAAGAAGGAAAACTTGCCCGCGAAGAATATGTCGGCGGCTCTTTTACCATCTCTAACTTAGGAATGTACGGCGTTTCTGGTTTTGTTGCCGTGATCAACCCGCCGCAGGCAGCTATTTTGGCTGTCGGTGCGATCTTAGATCAGCCTGTGGTTCAAGATGGGGTTGTAGTTCCTGGCAAAACAATGGAGCTGACGCTTTCTGGCGATCACCGCGTGATTGACGGCGTTGCAGCCTCGCTGTTTCTTAAAACCCTTAAACGGTTTTTAGAGCAGCCGGCAGGCCTTCTCTTATAACCACCGTTTTCGTTGGAAGTAGAGGACAGCTAGGACGACGAGCATGAGGGTAGCCCCAATGATGTACAAGAACGCTAAGGGATGTTGCTCAAAGGGGAGCTGTACGTTCATTCCATAAAGACTTGCGATCATCGTCGGAATATTGAACAAGATCGTTAAAGCTGTTAGAAGTTTGATGGTTTTGTGCAGATTGTTAGTAAAAATAATCTGATAAGAGTCTCTTAGAGAACGTATACTTTTCAAGCTGATGCTGCAGAGGTCTTCTGACTGGCGGACAGCATTTAGTAAGTCATCGAGTAGTTCATGATCTTTTTCATACAGGTTGGTGTATTTTCCGGATGTGATGGCTTCCAAAACACTTCGCAAGGGGAGAAGAGAGGACATATATTGATTCAAAATCTCTTCGTTTTTTGTCAAAGCCGTAATATCTTCGCTATCGACAGAGATGATTTCTTTTTCCTGCCTTAAAACATTATTGCGCACTCTTCGAATATGAATGTTAAACTCTTGAGTGATCTTAAGTAACATCGAGATGAGAAGTTTGGATTTTTGAAGTGTGGATAGCTTGTTTCTTTGCAGGATAAAATTCCGGACAAGATGGCAGGGCTGGGGTGCGATTGTTGCGATATAATGGGGTGCCAAAATAATTGTCAGAGTCGAGGTGTAAAGTCCTGTTTCGTATTCTGTGGGATGGCGTGTAAAAATGAGCACCGTTCCTTGGATTTTTTCGACACGCGGCACTTCATATTTATCCAAGCAGTCTTGCAAGTCGGATACTTCCAGTCCCAGTTTCTGAGCGACTAAGGCGATGTCGTCACTGGAGGCTTCTTCAACATGCATCCAGCAGCCTTCGCGCACATCCGGGATGAGCTGAAATTCTTCATCGCGCACGGTCTTATAGTAATACTGGATCATACTTTGATCTATGAACTGAGAGAGGTATTCTTCTCAAGGTTCTTTTAATAAAAGATGACCTTCTTCATATAGAAAAAAGAGAGGTGAGTGTGGCTTATTTAGGTTTGGTAAAAAAATATTTTGCTCTATCACTAGTGCTCGGCTCTACCTATCTGCAAGCAGATGGAATCATTGGAGGAAGTAGTGGTGGCAGTGCAACAGCTGCTACTTTTATACCTTTGGATACGACTTCAGTCACTCTTTTATCTCCACTTCCGACTGGCACGATTTCTAGTGTGGCGATGAATGATTTCAACCAAGCCATTATGGGGGGAACTAGCTCTAATGCCGCCTTTGCGCAGCTTGTTTCTTCATCAAAAACATTGACATCAGTCGGTCCGCTTCCCTCTGCACCTAGTTTCATTAACAGTGTTGCAATCAATAGCTCTAATGTAAGCATTATTGGGGGTCAGAATGATGCAGGCATTGGGTATGCAGCATGGGTAGGCGGCTCGGGTGCGGTGGCAACCATTAACACTACCTTAGCCGCCGCTTCAGAAATTAACGCTGTGGCAATCAATGATGCAGGTCAAGCACTAATAGGTGGGAGGATTGCGGCTTTAGACTCAGCCTATGCTGCAACTCTTGCCCCTGGTGCTACGAATGTCACTTTAATAGCAGGTTTACCCTCGACGAGCGACAGTGTAATCCATGATGTTGCACTCAGCGGGAATGGCAGTGGGATTTTGGGAGGGGTGGATGGTATCGGTAATGCTTTTGCTGCAACTGTTACTGTTGGTTCATCTTCTTTTAATCAAATTAATACGCTTCCAGAGCCAGGGACAATTTTAGCTGTTGCAATCAATGATGCGCAGCAAATTTTGATCGGGGGAATCGGTGCGTCAAACAACGCCTATGCGGCTATGGTTGTTTCTGGAGATGTTATCGATTTATCTTCTACGCTGCCAGCAAATGGAAATGTTAACGATGTTGCAATCAACAGCTCAGGTTTTGGGGTCGTTGGAGGTACAGATGTCGGAAATGTCACGGGTTTTGCTGCGCTTATTCCTCATTCTGGAGATCTAATATCTTTAGATATACCAGCGACATCGATCACGAGTGTTTCGATCAATGCTTTTAATCAAGCGGTCATTGCTGGTGCAAATGGAAGTCTTCCGTGGGCTGCCATTGTTGATTCTAATGGCACATTTGTACCTCTTAATTTGAGCTCTTTTGGAAACGGCGTCATCAATAGCTGCGCTATCAATAACACTCTTTCTCAAATCCCAACGAATTCACTTAGTGGCAATAGCTTAACACTGGCGAACTACTTAAATGCCAGCGCTCCTCAATTAAACTTTTATTTAACACCATCGTTCTATGATGGAACGCTATCCAGCGCCTTAAAAAGTCTAGCTCCTACAAGAAACATGTTTAGTTCGGCGGCGGCGTCAGGAGTGGCATTTGCGTTAAATAATTCTTTTTCTTCTTATTCACAGGCTGCAAGAGTAAATATAGGACTTGAAAAAACAAGAGAAGTTGCAAGCGCTGATGATTTTGCCCCTGAAGAGCTTTATGCTTCATCAAATGAGATTGCTTACGGCAGCAGATGGCGCGAAACAGAAGAGGGTGGTGAAGAATCTAGGTGTAAGTATGAACTATGGGCGACAGCATTGGGTTCACTGGCTTATCAAAAAGCGCAGCATGATACACCTGCTTTTAACCCGACAACAGGTGCGCTCATTGTGGGTTTTGATGGGAAAACTTCTAGGCGAAGCCGTGTGGGTGTAGGAGCTTCCTATTCTTTTACTCATATCCATGAGAAAGAAAATGCCGGCTGGAGCAATATCAACCAAGAATTTCTTTTTACCTATGCACTATGGAGTAACCACAAGCTCTTTTTTGATGCGGCACTATGGGCCGGTCTCTTTCAATTTAGCAATGTACGTAAAATTCACATGACGGGCTTTGATTTTAAGAATAAATCTCATCCAAAAGGATGGCAGCTCATCCCTCACTTTGAGATTGGGTATGACTTTAATTCTAGCTCGCAGAATGTAACCTATGAGCCGTTCATTATGTTTGACTGGGCAAACAACTGGCAAGGAAGTTATAAAGAGTCTGGATCTCCTATGAGATTTGGTCAGAAACATCACTACTCTTCATTATTACGCAGCGAACTTGGCACTCGGTTTTACCAAACGATCACCTACGATACATGGAACCTTGTCATTGAAGAAAAAATTAGCTACGTCAACAGAAAACCCTTTAATATGGGCAATGGCAGATTTTTTGTCGTCGGATCTCCAGATACGTTTACTGTCGAAACACTTTCCACACCTCAGAACTTGGGTGGAATAGAACTTTCGTTTCTTTTTGAATCAAATGAGCCATGTAAGCCTTATACTTTTATTGACTACAAAGGAGAATTCGGCTCGATGTATCAATTGCATCTACTGGTTTTAACGTGTGGGTGGAGTTTCTAAGCTGAAGAAGAGAATGTATGAAGCTTGGCTTCTAATTCTCTGAGCTTGGCTGCAATTTTTTGGATATTTTTTAGATAAACTTGATCGCGTTGGTGCTCGGCAAGAGGAATTGCAGGATTGCCGCCATACTTGCCGCCTGTTTTGATCGATTTTTTAATACCACTTCGAGCAGCAAACATGGCACCATCTGCAATGTCGATGTGTCCAACAGTTCCGGTTTGTCCTGCCATCACGACGTATTTTCCAGTTCTTACAGAGCCGGAGATGCCCGTTTGAGAGACGATCAGATTGTGGGCGCCGAGCACGACGTTATGGGCGATCTGAACAAGGTTATCGATTTTTGTACCGCGAGAAATCAAGGTTTCTTTGAAACGGGCCCGATCGATGGTGGTGTTGGATCCAATTTCAACATCATCTTCTAGGACGACAATTCCCATCTGCTGCTGCTTTTGGTGTTTTCCTTGAGCATCAGTTGAATACCCAAAGCCGCATGAACCAATCACAGCTCCTGGTTGAATCACCACACGGCTGCCGATGATGCATCCTTCGCGGATTGTAACATGGGAGTGGATGTGGCAGCTTTTTCCGATGGTAACACCAGCATAGATCACAGCATGGGGTCCAATGAGGGTTTGGCTTGCTATCACACAGCCTGCGTCAATGACTGCCTGCGGGCCAATCGTGACATCAGGAGCAATTGTTGCAGAGGGGTGGATTACGGCAGTAGGATGAATGCCTGTAAATCCCGAAGCGGGGAGTTTGTCTTTACCAAAGAGTTCGATAAGTTTTTGAAAAGCAGAAGTTGGTGAAGAAGAGACAAGGTAATTTTTACCTGGGGTTTGCGGGGTCTTCTCATCGATGCAAATCACCCCGGCACGTGTTGTGTCTAGTAACGACAGATACCGGGGATTGGAAAGAAAGGAAGCTTCTGAAGAGCCTGCAGATTCAAGATCTTCAATACCGGTGATCACGTGATCCGGATCACCGATAAGAGTGCAATCAAGAAGCTGGCTAAGTTCTTTCAGAGTCTTTTGCATTATTTGATTTCTTCTAGTTTTGGAGCAGCAGGAGATTGCTTTTTCTCTTGAGTAGCATAATCTTCATCCATTGCTTTGACAACTTCACTGGTGATGTCGAGGTTGGGTGAGTAGAAAAAGCACATTTCTTTGTTGAGGATGATGTTATACCCTTTTGCAGAGGCAATTTTTTCTGCTGCGTTATTGATGCCGCCGATGACAGTCTGCATAATTTTGTTTTGACCTTGATGCATGAACTGATAGTACTGTTGCTGGTAGCGGTTCATTTCTTCGTTCAGCTGTCCGAACTTTGTTTTCATTGATTCTTCGGCTTCTTTTGAGAGGCCATCTAGATAGTCTTTATCTTGGAGCTTATCGGAGATTTCACGGAGTTGTTTGTCAGTATCTTCAACAAGAGATACGAGTTGCTTGCGCATGGTTTCAAATGCGTTTTGTTCTTGTTTTCCAAGTTTGGATTCAACAACACAGCTTGAGAAGTTGACAATCCCCACCTTTTGCTCTGCAGCGCAAAGCTGAAGAGAAGCGCAGGCAAGAGCTGCTAAAGTAAATAATTTTTTCATAAAAAACTCCTTTAAAATAGTTTAAAACTGTCCCCCCATGGAGAAGAAGACTTTTTGTTTTTTTGTGTGTTTAGGAAGGTTGACAGGTTGTCCAAAGCCGACTGTGATTGGCATGCGGTTCATAATTTCAACACGTATCCCTCCGCCATAAGTCATCACATACCGATTAATTTCAAATTTTCTCATGGTGACAGAACCTGCATCGATGAAAACAAAGGCGTCCAAGATAGAGAAAACTTCATGGTTGTATTCTAAAGAGAGAACAGATGCGGAGAGCCCTCCCTTAGGATCTCTAGCATTTGAACTATGAGTTTTTGGATAATGTCCGCCCAAATCAAAGTCTTTTATACCACGGACGGAATTGATGCCGCCAAGGAAGAAACGTTCGCTGACTGGAATATCATTGTGTCTGTTTGTCCACCAAATCGGTTGGATAAATTTCGCTTCCCAACGGTATTTCATCGTGCCCCGTTTCCAAAGATGCTGATAAAAACTGTTGGTGTAAACGTATTTAAGGAAAGAGAAATTTCCTCCAACTCCAGCAAATTCCACTTCCATAAGGGAGCGGAAGCCGTTATGAGGTTTTGTAATGTGGTCTGTTGAATCAAAGTTCAAAGAAATGGAAGGCGCAGAAATATTTCCTGTCCCTTTTCTATCTTCTTTCTCCTCTCTTGGAGCTCCGTGGAAGACATCGATGGAAGCGTGTTTGGCGCGGTATTTTGTTCCAAATGTCCAGAAGGGTGTCAGTGGGTAGGAAGCAAATAAGCTTCCACCTAAAGAGTCGATTTCATATTTCTTAGCTTGGAGTTGGCTTTGGCTCAAAAAACCTTCAAAGCCGACACGCCAGAGCGTTTCTCGGAAATAGGGAGTGATCCATGTCATGACATAGGATCGCACTTTTGATCCAAGTGTCACTTTTGCATGAGCATATTCGCCGCCGCCGCGCAGGGCAGAGGGTCCTTCTTTAGGAAGTTTGGCAAACCCTTTATAATTGAAATTTGTTTCAGTGACATCAAGTCCGCCGAAAATTCCATCCCCTGAGCTGAGTCCGAAAAAGAGGCTTGCATGTCCTGTGGGCGCTTCTTCAACTTCAATGTAAATATCGCGGTAGTTATCGCCTAGGATTTGGTCGTCTTGAGAGCGCACGGGGTAAACGTTGACATTTTTAAAATAACCCATGTTTTGAAGACGCTCTTGTGTCGCTTTTAACCGGACAGAGTCAAATGTCTCGCCAGGAGTCAGGAGCGATTCGCGCAAGATGACTTTTGTTTGTGTTTGTTCGTTTCCAAAGATGCGGATAAGACCAATCTTATATTGCTCTCCCTCTTCGATTTCAAAATTGATGTTATAGATGGGTTTATCCGAAACAGGTATCGCTTCAAATTGAACGTGGGTATCGATGTAACCTTTACGTCCGTAGAGATCTTTGATGGCCTCTTGAGTAGCTCTAAGCTTTTCAGGAGAATAGAGCTCTTCGGGGTGTACAAGGAAAACATTCTCGATTTCTTGATCAGTAAAAAGAGTGTTGCCTCGGAAGGTGACCTCTCCATAATGGAAAAGAGGTCCACGCTCGGCAGAGAGGGTGATTGTCACGCGGCCTTCTTTTTCAGCATTCGTGATTTGAAGGTCAACGCGTGCATCGCCATATCCTTCATTTTGAAGCATATTTAAGATGGTGAGGCGGTCTTGCTCAATAGCCTCTTCTTGCAAAATCCCATTTCCTGTCAGCCAACTAGTAAATAAGTTGTACTTTTTGGTGTGGATCATTTCTAAAATGCGGCTCTTTTCACGGCGTGTAAATCCGCTAAAAACGATATCATCCACAATGCCTGCACGTCCCTCGACGACTTGAATCGAAATATCGACCTCGTTCGTGTCTGGAATAGGTTGAACCGTATAAGAGAGCTGCGATTCAAAATACCCTTTTTTGACGTAGTACTCTTTGACTTTGTTAAATTGTTTATTGAAAGTGACGCGGTTAAAAGTTTTATTTCCTTTCATGCCCAGCTCTTTTCGGAGAGTGCTTGCTTTGATATGGCTATTTCCGCTCCAAGTGATCGATCGAATGGGAGGGCGGAGCCAGACTTTAAGAGTAATGAAGACTTCTCCTGAGCGCACTTCTACTTCGGGTTCAACCCTATCATACTGTTGAGCGAGAGTTTTCAAATCAGCATCAAAAATAGAAGGGGAAAAAGGATCGCCCACTTTTGTATTTAATTTTTCTAAAACAGGCTTAGGGTCAAAAGAAGCTTGAGGAGGAAGATTTTCCACTTGAACATCGATACGATCTACGCGGCGGCTTTCGACGGCTTCTGCAGCAATTTCAGGCGCAGAGTGCAACTGGAATGGTGTACACGTCAATAAGAGGACAGAAGATAAAACAAATAAGTTCTTTACATGTGTCATGTGTTCCTACCAAGTAGTGCAGTATAAAAAAAGTAATGGAAATAAGCAAATGTGATTATTTATTAGAATGCTTGCCGTCCCACAAAAGCTCTGGAAAGAGTGCCCCCATCGACATATTCGAGCGGGCTTCCCATAGGGAGTCCAAAAGCGAGTCTGTAAACAGGGATATTCAGTTGTCCAATCTTTTCTTTAAGGTAAAGAGCGGTTGCATCGCCTTCAAGCGTAGAGTCTAAAGCGATGATGACCTCGCGAACAGGATTAGAGCGAAGCCTTTCTAATAGAGGTCTTAAGTTGAGTTGCTCAATGGTCCGTCCATCCAAGGGGGAAAGGAGAGATCCCAGGACGTGATAAAGCCCTTTATAAGCATGTGTCTCTTCAATGGCATAAGCATCTTTAGGAGACCCAATGATACAGATGATAGAGGGGTCTCGCTGAGCTGAATTGCAAAAATCACATCCTTCTACCCCTGAAAGACAAAAGCACGTGGGGCATTGAGGGACCTGAGATTTAAGAGTTGCTAAGCGTTCGGAGAGTTGGATAAGAGATTCGTCGGGCCAAGAGAGCACTTGGAAAGCGAACCGTTCTGCAGTTTTGGTTCCAACACCTGGTAATAATTTCAAAAGCGTAATGAGCTGATCCAATGCTTGAGGGTACTTTGCCATTTTAGTTAATATAAGAATTGCTCAAAACGATTTCAAGTTGAAAAATATCAGTCACATGGGAAAAATAGTAAATAGGGCCTGTATACTTAATTTTAGGATATAATATGAAAGGTTTAGAAACAGGAAAAGATAAAGTCAAAAAAATTTGTGATCTTCTTAAGAAAGAAACACTAGAGCCTGCGCAATTAGAAGCGCAGAAAATTGTTGAAGATGCAAAAGAGAGTGCGCGGCAAATTATTGCTGAGGCGCATAAGAAAGCACAAGAGATGCATCAAACAGCTCATCAAGAAATTCAGCAACAAAAAGTTGTTTTTCAGGCATCGCTTTCTCAAGCGTGCCGCCAGACACTCGATTCTCTTAAAGAGAAGATCGAACAAAAGCTGTTTAATCCCGAGCTTGCAGCTCTTTTGTCAAAGCCGCTTCAAGACCCTAAAGTTATTGTTAAATTGATCGAAGTCGTTGTCCAAGCAATTGAAAAAGAGGGTGTAGATGCGAATTTGAGCGCTTCTATTTCATCTGCAGTTTCTGCTCGTGATGTCAATACAACGCTTGCTGCCAAAATTTTAGATAGGCTCAAAGAGAAAAGCGTTCTTTTAACTTCTATTGGCGGTGGAGTGCAAGTTAAAATTGTGGATCAGAATATGACGATTGATCTATCTGATGCAGCTTTTAATGAGCTTGTGGCAAACTATATTCGAAAAGATTTTCGGGATTTGATTTTTAACAGATAATTTTGCGGGAAGATTCATGGCCAATTATTACTTTTTAGCAGCCTCGCTTCCGCCTTTAGAATTAGGGGAAAAGCCTGATTTGTCTTTCGAGGAGCTCGTTGCAAGGCTTCAGATCAATATGGAAGCTGATGATTTGCAAAAAACAGTTACCTTTAGACGATGGATCGATATCAACAACATCCGTGCACTCTTTCTAGAAGATGCTATCGATCCTCGAGGGAACTTAAGTGAAAAAGAACTCGATCAAGCTCTCCTTTTACAAGACGGACTTCCTCAATACGTTTTTGATTTTCTCGATAAGTTTGAGTCTGTTTCTGAGAAACTTCGTTTTTTTCCAGGGGTTCTTGCCGCCTACTTTCGTGAAGAGATCCCCAACCAAAACGGTTTTCTCAAGAGATATTTAGAATTTGAAAGAGCTTGGAGACTCGTTCTTGTGGGTATCAAAGCAAAGGAGCTGGGGCGTGATCTGACACGAGAGCTCCAGTTTGAAGACTTAAAAGATCCTGAGGTGCTAGACTTGCTCGCACAAAAAGATGCAATAAGCTATGAACCTCCTCCAGAATTTCTCTCTTTAAAAGAAAAATACCTAGCTTGTGGACCAGATCCTTTTTTGCAGTTTAAAGAGATTTCAAAATGGAGATTCAAACAGATTGATGAGCTTGCCATCGAGCCTCTTTTCTCCATCGATTGGATTTTAAGTTATATGGCTCAGCTTTTAATTGTTGAAGAGTGGAACCAGCTTGATGCTGAAAAAGGTGAAATAATACTGCAAGCATTCGTAGGGTAAAATGAAAAATATCGCAACCGGAAAAGTCGTAAAGGCATTTGGAAATCTGCTTCATGTGGAATTTACTGGAAGCATTCGCCAAGGTGAAGTTGCTATGGTGAAAGTAGGTTCTGCAAATCTCAAAGGCGAAGTCATTGAAATAGCAGGACATGAAGCTAAAGTCCAGGTTTTTGAAGATACATGGGGAGTAAAACTTGGGACGCTCGTTGAATTTAGCGGCCATCTTTTAGAAGCAGAACTCGGGCCAGGACTTTTAGGTTCCATTTTGGATGGTCTCCAAAATCCCTTAGAAAAAGTTGCAGATGCTATTGGCCTCTTTTTATCTCGCGGTGTGTACCTGCCGCCTCTAGATCGCACCCGCCATTGGGATTTTCATCCTATCGCAAAACCTGGAGATATTGTCAGAGCAGGGGATGAAATCGGTTACACGATGGAAGGGCGGTTTCATCATAAGATCATGGTTCCGTTCTCACATACAGGTGAATATACCCTCACCTGGGTTGCAAAACAGGGAAGTTTTACAATTGATACAACCATTGCAAAAGCTGTCGATCCAAGCGGACATGAATACCATTGGACGATGGTTCAAAGATGGCCCGTAAAAATGCCGCTGCAAGTCGGAGAAAAAATTAAAGCGACTCGGATGATGGATACAGGAGAGAGAATCATCGATACCCAATTTCCTGTTTTGAAAGGCGGAACTTTTTGTTCTCCCGGACCTTTTGGTGCAGGCAAAACCGTTTTGCAACACCATTTAGCTAAATATTCGGCTGTCGACATCGTTATTGTTGTGGCCTGCGGAGAAAGAGCCGGTGAAGTGGTTGAGGTTCTTCGCACCTTTCCTCACCTTATTGATCCCCATACAAACGATCCTCTTATGAATCGTACGGTGATCATTTGCAATACATCTTCCATGCCTGTTGCAGCCCGAGAAGCCTCGATTTACATGGGGGCTACGATCGCCGAGTATTATAGGCAAATGGGGCTTGATATTTTAATGCTTGCTGACTCTACATCAAGATGGGCTCAAGCAATGAGAGAAATGTCAGGAAGACTTGAAGAAATTCCTGGGGAAGAAGCGTTCCCTGCTTATCTGGCTTCGAGGATTGCGGCATTTTATGAAAGATCAGGCGTTATAAAATTGACAAGTGGAAAAGTCGGATCACTCACCATCGGTGGGACTGTTTCTCCTGCCGGAGGCAACTTTGAAGAGCCCGTAACACAAGCGACCCTTGCAGTTGTTGGAGCATTTTGGGGTCTTTCAAGAGCGCGCTCAGATGCAAGACGGTATCCTGCCATCGATCCGCTGATTTCTTGGAGTAAATATGTCGATGATGTGAGCCAAGAACTCGACGCTCAAGTGGAAGGCTGGGGCCATCATGTCAAACGGTCTGCCAAAATTTTGCGTGAAGGGGATGAGATTGGTAAAAGAATGGAAGTTGTCGGTGAAGAAGGAATTACGATAGGCGATATGATTACCTATTTGAAATCAGAGCTCTATGAATTTGCTTATCTGCAGCAAAACGCCTTCGATAAGGAAGATGCTTATTGTCCGCTATCTAGACAAGTTCCACTTTTTGATTTAGTCAATATTGTTTTCAGTGCCAGGTTTCATTTTGATGGCCATGATGCCGCACGTTCTTTCTTTTTAGACCTGCAAAACGAAATCAAAAATATGAACTTTATGCCTTTTAAATCAGATCGGTATGAGGCAGCAATTGTCCGCATCAAAGAGAAAATTCAAACTGCCGAGAAGGGAGTCTCATGAAAAAAGTATACGACCGAATTGTCGACATGCGCGGAAACCTTCTCACTGTCATGGCTCAAAATATTAGCCTTGGTGAAATGGCGCGAATTCATAAACATAATGGAGAAGTCATTTATGCATCTGTTCTACGCATAGAAGATGAAAAAGTGACCCTCCAATCTTTTGAAAACACCAGAGGGCTTGCCACAAACGACCGTGTTACCTTTTTGGGCAAGCAGATGGAGGCGATTGTCTCCGATGCCCTTTTAGGCAGACGCTTTAGTGGAGCCGGCGATCCCATCGATCAAGGCCCTCCCATTACCGGCGATCATGTCGAGATCCACACTCCTTCTTTTAATCCTGTTCGAAGAATCGTGCCACATCAGCTTGTTCGAACAAATATCCCCATGATCGATGTTTTTAACTGTCTTGTTAAATCACAGAAGATTCCAATTTTTTCTATTGCTGGAGAGCCCTATAACGCTCTCCTTATGCGGATTGCAAATCAAACCGATGCTGATGTTGTAATTATTGGCGGCATGGGGCTCAGGTTCGATGATTATCAAGCATTCATCGACAACGCAGAAAGAGCTGGCTCTCTTGAAAAGACAGTGATGTTCGTCCATCAAGCAACTGATCCTGCAGTTGAATGCTTGCTGGTGCCGGATATGGCGCTGGCTTGTGCAGAAAAATTTGCAGTGCAGGATAAAGATGTTTTAGTTCTGCTCACCGATATGACGGCTTTTGCCGATTCCATCAAAGAGATCGCCATTACAATGGATCAAATTCCGTCCAACCGAGGTTATCCAGGTTCACTTTACTCCGATTTAGCCTCTCGGTATGAAAAAGCTGTCGATATTGAAGGAAGCGGGTCCATCACAATTATATCTGTTACAACCATGCCAGGGGGCGATGTCACCCATCCAATTCCTGATAATACGGGCTATATCACTGAAGGACAATTTTATCTTCATGGAGGTCGGATTGATCCTTTCGGATCGCTCTCTCGTCTCAAACAGCAAGTGATTGGAAAGGCCACCCGTGAAGATCACGGAGACTTAGCCAACGCACAGATCCGTCTGTATGCAGAGGGAAAAAAAGCACGTGAAAGACAAGCCATGGGATTTAAGCTCTCGCGCTGGGATGAAAAAATCTTGCATTTCTCAAGGCTTTTCGAAGAGCGCATGATGAACCTTGAAATCAACCTTCCTCTTGAAGAAGCTCTAGATTATGGATGGAAAATGCTCGCAGAGTGCTTTGAGCCTCAAGAAGTCGGGATTAAACAAACCATCATCGATAAATATTGGCCCAAGACATGAGACTAACCAAGAGCGAGCTTCGTTTGCAGCAAGTCCGTTTGAATCAACTGGAGAAGTATCTTCCTACGCTTCAGCTCAAAAAGACCCTCTTGCAACTCGAAGTCAACTTGGCGCAGCAAGAAATAGAGCAGCTTCTTATCGAATATCAAAATCAAGAAAGCCTAGTCAAAGCGTTTTCTCCTCTTTTCTCTAGTAGTGGGTCTTTTGATCTATTTCCTGCAGTGAAAATTTTAGAGGTCCGTCAGCATACTGAAAATATTGCAGGACTTGATATACCAGTTTTTGATCAGGTGATTTTCCAAGAGAGTAATCATTTTCTGTTCGATGCGCCTGTTTGGATTGATGCAGCCATGCAAGGTCTTCGAAAGCTGATTGTATTGCGGGAAAAAATACGGATTTCTGAGGAAAAAAAAGCAGCGATAGAAAAAGAGCTCAGGGAAGTTTCCATAAGGGTCAACCTTTTTGAAAAAATATTAATCCCAAGGGCTCTTGCAAATATTCGTAAAATCAGGATCTTCTTAGGAGATCAACAGCTTGCGGCTGTCTGCCAAGCAAAAGTTGCCAAACAGAAGATACTTGAACGAGAAGAGCTTGAGCATGTTGAGGTGGGCGCATGATTCAAGATGTCGTCAAATACCTCATTCTAGGAACACGCGAAGACTTAAGTCATTTTTTCAGTAGAGCTCAAGAACAAGGCTTTTTAGAATTTATCTCTATTTCACAAAAAAAAGCTCTTGAAAAACCAGTGACTTATCAAAACCTTATCCAAGCAATTAAAATTCTCAAAAAACTGCCTCGAAAAGAGCCTTATCAAGGCGGGGGAGATCTTACTCTTGCAATGCAGCTCTCTGAGAGAATTGTCGAGCTTAAGGAAGATTTAGAAAAACTCGAGGAAGAAAGAAGGGTTTTAGAAGCAGAAAGAAGCCGAGTTGCGCCGTTTGGCGATTTCTCCATGGACGATATCAGTGATATTGAACGAAACGGAAAAAGAAAAGTGCAGTTTTTCTGCATGAAAACCTCCAGGCGTCAAAAAGCAATATATCCAGATGAGCTGATTTATATCGGAACCGAATACGACCTTGATTATTTCATCTCGATAGCACATGAGACTCTCTACCCTCCTGGCATGATTGAAATGAGAATTGACTCGCCTTTAGGTGAGATCCAAAATCGATTAGATTTTGTCATCGATGCAATCTACCGTTTTGAGCATGAACTTAAAGACAATTCAGCTTACCTCGAGTTTCTTCAAGAGACCCTTGTTGAAGAACTCAACAGCTATAACCTCCACTCTGCAAAAAAAGAAGTTATCTATCCTCTTAAAAATGCTCTCTTTTTCATCGAAGCCTGGGTGCCCCAGCATAAGATCCCCCAACTATACGGGCTCATCGATGGTATGACGATCCATGCCGAACAAATCGCTTTAGATCCCAAAGATCGCACTCCTACGTATCTTGAAAACCGAGGGACTGCCCTCATTGGTGAAGACCTGATTAAAATTTATGATATCCCGGCCACAACTGACAAAGATCCTTCTAACTGGGTGTTATGGTTCTTTACCTTTTTCTTTGCCATTATTGTCGGCGATGCAGGGTATGGAGTGATTTTCTTAAGCATTGCTCTTTATATCAAAGCCAAGTTTCCTCATTTGCGTGGAAGCCAAAAAAGGATGCTTAAACTTTTCGTTATCCTCTCCTCTGCCTCGATTTTTTGGGGGATCGTGACAAGCTCCTATCTTGGCCTCAAGCTAGCTCCTTCCAACGCTTTATCGCAAATCTCGCCCACCCACCATCTCATAGAACAAAAAGCCGAGTACCATCTGAAAAATCGAGACGATGTTTATCAATTTTGGCTCAAACGGTATCCAAGCATCTCAAAGGCAACCACCGGTAAAGAGATGCTCGAGATGGCCTCTGAAAAGAAAAAACGTGTCACAACGTACCCTATAGTCGATGAATTTTTCAGCAATATCATGCTAGAGTTCATCCTTGTCTTAGGAATCGTTCATATCAGTCTTGGTTTCCTGCGGTTTTTACGCAGAAATATCGCAGGCTTAGGCTGGATCTTTTTTTTAATCGGCGGATATTTTTTCTTCCCCTCAATTTTGCATGCAACCACCATCCCTGAATTCATGGGATGGATCTCAAAGCCGATATCGTCCGCTCTAGGTCTGCAATTTATCTATATCGGAGTAGGATTTGCAGTGATTCTAGGATTCATTCAGCATAGACTTAAAGGGCTTGGAGAAATCGCCCATCTTGTGCAAGTGATTGCCGACGTGCTCTCTTACTTGCGTCTATATGCTCTAAGCCTTGCTGGTGCAATAATGGCTAGCACCTTCAACCAAGAAGGATCGGACCTCAACCTACTTTTAGGATTTATCGTGATTCTGGCCGGCCATAGCGTTAACATGATGCTTGCGCTCGGAGGAGGATTCATTCACGGCCTTCGTCTAAATTTCATCGAATGGTATCATTATTGTTTTGATGGTGGCGGAAGGCTGTTTAAACCCCTACATAAAATTAAACTGAAAGGATAACACTATGGATTACTCAATGATAGGACCAGCAATCGTTCTCGGCCTTGGCTGTATCGGAAGCTCAATCGGCTGCGGAATTGGTGGAATGGCCTCGCATGCCGTTATGAGCCGCGTCGAAGAAAATCATGGAAAATTCATCGGAATGTCTGCAATTGCAGCGACTCAATCCATCTTCGGATTCATCCTCATGATCATGATGAAAAACAGCATCCAAGCCGGAACACTCTCGCCCCTTTCTGCCATCGGTATCGGCACCTCAGTAGGTGTGGCCCTCCTGTTTTCTTCTGTCTTCATCGGCAAATGTGCAGCGTCGGGCATCCAAGCCTCTGCCAAACAACCTGCCATTATCGGCAAGTGCTTTGCAGCCATCGGGATCGTAGAATCGTTTTCCCTCTTCGCCTTCGTTTTTGCTTTGCTTTTGATTTAAAGAGATAATTGAAGAGAAATCAGAGGTAGATTTGGTGACAAAGAATACTCTGTCACCATGGTTTGCTTGCGATCCTTGCCGGCTTTTAGTATAAAGAGCCTATGGCTCAAAAACGAAAAGAGACCGACAGCTTAGGAGTGGTTGAAGTTCCTATAGATAAATACTGGGGAGCGCAGACACAGCGCTCAATCGAAAATTTTCCCATCGGCACGGAAAAGATGCCGATTGAGCTCATCCATGCGCTAGGCCTTGTGAAGAAAGCAGCAGCGCTTGTCAATTGCGACCTAAAACTTCTGACACGAGAAAAAAAAGATCTCATTGTAAAAGTATGTGATGAGCTTCTCAAAGGTAAGCTTGATGATCATTTTGACCTCGTTATCTGGCAGACAGGTTCTGGTACGCAAACAAATATGAATGTCAATGAGGTCATTTCCAATAGAGCGATTGAAATGGCCAAAGGTGTGATGGGTTCCAAAAAACCGATCCATCCGAACGATGATGTGAATATGTCACAATCATCCAATGATGTTTTTCCGACTGCCATGCATATTGCAACTGTGCAAGCAGTACAAGCTAGCTTGATTCCGCATCTAAAATTACTTCTCAAAGGTTTTCAGAAAAAAGCTAAAGAGTTTGATTCAATTGTTAAAGTAGGCCGCACGCACCTCATGGATGCAACGCCCCTTACATTGGGTCAGGAGTTTTCTGGCTATGCGGCTCAAATTCAAAACGGGATTGAAACTGTTGAGACAGCGCTCGCTCCTGTCTTAAAACTTGCCATTGGAGGAACTGCTGTAGGAACAGGCCTTAACGCTCCCAAGGGTTATGATAAAAAAGTCGCCGCCAAAATTGCAGAGCTCACTGGATACCCATTTGAGACAGCCCCCAATAAATTTGAAGCGCTATCCTCAAATGACGCTCTAGTCTCGTTTAGCGGAGCCCTGCGCACCATTGCCTGCTCTTTCATGAAAATTGCCAATGATATTCGTTGGTTGGCATCTGGACCCAGGGCCGGTCTTGGCGAGCTTATCTTGCCAGAAAATGAACCAGGCTCATCCATTATGCCAGGCAAAGTCAACCCCACTCAAAGCGAGTCAATGACCATGGTAGCAGTCCAGGTCATGGGCAATGACACCACCATTGGAATCGCAGGCTCTATGGGTAATTTTGAGCTGAATGTTTTTAAACCTGTGATCATTTACAACCTTCTTCAATCGATCCGTCTACTTTCCGATGTAGCGAAGAACTTTCATGATAAATGCCTTGTTGGAATCAAAGCTAATAAAGCACGTATCAAAGAGCTCCTTGATCATTCCCTTATGCTAGCCACTGCACTTACCCCTGTGATAGGTTATGATAAAACAGCTAAAATTGTTCAAAAAGCACACCATGAAAACATCTCCCTGAAAGAAGCCGCATTAAAGCTTAAGCTTCTCTCAGAAAAAGAATTCGACAAAATCGTCGACCCTTCTAAAATGGTTTAACCTCCCCGAGTCTCTCAATTATCCTTCACGATTAAAATGGATTCCAAGCTTTGTGAGTAAGAAGCGCACCACAAGCGCAGGATGCTTTAGAAAGGTTGTGAACAGTTTGAAGTAGGTCACATAGGTGAGCTTTTTATGGAGAACGTAAGGGGCTCTTTGAAAGGCGTCTTCAATCCATTCTTTTTGGAAATCAGGAAAATGTTTGGGAAGCTCATAACGATGGAAAAACTTGAGATCGAAGGTTTCGTTGCCGGTTGTAAGCTTACCTTCAATTTTTTTAACTTCATAAAAGTGTGTAAAATGGGCCAGTTTATTGATAGGTGTATATTCAGCAATTTTCCGGATGATTTCGACTTGTAGACCTGTTTCTTCTTCCATCTCTCGACAAGCAGCCACCTCGGGAGATTCTCCAGGGTCGATCCCTCCGCCGGGCAGAACCCAGACGGGGATATCTCGGCGCTGGATAAGAAGAGCCTTGTCGTCTAGAATCAATATACAAACCACGGATGCTGACATGTCAAAGAAGTGTATATTGACTCTGCTTTTCTGCCTATTTTCTTTAGCAGGGTGTGAAAAATATTATTTATCTCTAAGGCAAGTTCCCGTCGATGTGGAGTATCTTGCCAGTACGCATGTTGGAACACCTGATCCTAGGCAAGCGGATCCACCTTTTGGTCAAAAAATCGTTATGCAGTGGGCTGTGCCTCCCGAGATGTTGGTTGATAAACCTCGTCTTATCTTCCACGTGATCTATAAAAACCATACCGAAGAAGAAATTATTTACCCCATTGAAGATCGAAGTGGGATGGAAGTCTTTTCCGTCTTAAATGAACAGTACCGCGAGAAGGGCGGTCTTCTGACTTACCATGCTGAAATCCGTTTGCAAGATGGCACAGTCTACAGAGAATGGACCCATCAGCTCTGGGTTCACTTGATTACATTTGAAGATGAGAGAAGCTCAGAGGCTCTTAAGACGAGCGATTCTGTATCGCCCCAGTTTAAGCAGGGATCTGTAACCGATACACCGTAGTGAAGAGAAGAGGGGCTTTCAGTTAAAAACTGAGCTCCTTCTTCTAGATGGCTTTCTAGCATCATTCCAAGAAGAGGGGAGTTTTCTTGCAGGTGCTGCTGTAAAACTGTTTCAAACACCTGTCTTTGCTTCAAATATTGCTTTTGGCTATTGCCATGGGAGCAATCGACAAGTATGCGATGTTTAAATCCATTTAGATTCAAATGTTCTTGCGTCTCAGTAAGAGTTTTTTCATCGTAGTTTGTCGATCCAGAAGAGCCTCTCAGGACAACATGGGTCCAGGGATTGCCACTACTTTCTTGCAGCATCAGCATTCCTTGGGGGTTTACTGACGGAAAGCGATGCGGCTGCCGGACAGAGACCATCGCCTGAATGGCTTGCTGAATATTGCCATCGGGGCTGTTTTTAAAACCGACAGCAAACGGAAAAGAAGAGGCGATCTCTCTATGGGGCTGTGAGGCAGATGTACGTGCTCCAATAAATCCCCAACTCACGAGATCTGAAAAAAATGGAGCAAGCAGTGGATGAAGAATTTCTGTTGCAATCGGTATCCCTAAATCTGTCAGAGTTAAAAACAGTTCTCGAGCCCAAAAAATGCCTGTTTGTAAATCGCTGGAACCATCCAAATGTGGATCATAAACAAGACCTTTCCATCCCGTGCTGGTTCGAGGTTTTTCAATATAAACCCTCATAACGCAATAGCAATAGGGAGAAACGGTATCTGCAAGCGCTCTAAATCGCCTTGCGTACTCTAGAGCTGACGAAAGATCGTGGATGGAGCACGGACCGAAAACAAGCGCTAAGCGAGGGTCTTTGCCAGAGATGAGATTTTTAATAACTTGGCGGCTTTCTTCAATGCGAGTCTCATGCACAGAAGTTAACGGAAGCTTTTTATGCAATTTTTCAGCAGCAAGTAGATGCATTCCATTAAGATGTCAAAATTCAAATTTAGTGACAAGAGTGGTTTTCAAAAAAATCCATGGATTAAATATTGATTTGTATCATGATCAAATCTCTTTACTGTTGCTGAAAGAATGTGTAACAATCGTTATACATAGGAGATTATGACAAGAAGAGTTGTCACGATTATCACAGCAATAACAGGCGATCGAATTGTTATAGGTGAAGCCGAGTTTCATCATGCAAAGGAAGCGCATTTTCCTATGCTGCCAGCGGACATTCTTCTTGAGCTCATAGAAAGAATTTTGAAAGATCCTACTAAGATTTTTCATCAGAAAAAACTGCATCAATACCGTTTATTTTATAGACTTGACAATCAGAAATATTTGGTTGTAATTGTTAAACAAACACACACTGGAAACTATTTCTCCTCGATGTATAGTACTGGAAATGCAATTCGAAACAGCCATAAAGACTTAAAAGAGGTCAAACCATGAAAAAAGGAAAAGTATTTTTCAATCCCATCGATGGTTCAGGAGCTTTAACAATTTCTTGGGATTCTGGTCCTAAAGGGGATGCGATTGAGGCTAAAAAAGGTTTCGGTGTTGGTTTTTTTTCTGCTAAAGGAGATTTACTTTGTGTAATTTTTGATGAAGTAAATTCAGAAAAGGATCATCAGATCCTTGAATTCCAACACAGCTCGGTTGAAATCACTGTAAAAAGAGGTCAAGTGGGTTACAAAATAACACAACCTAAAATAAGATCTAGTTTAAGACGTCCAGTGCAAAAAACGACTCGAAGAGTTCTGAAAAGAACAAAAATGGTTCGTTAACCATTATATTACAAATTCTCAAGCTTCTGTGCTATTTCAAAGAGCTCTTTTTCTGCTTGGACTGCCGACATGCGGAGTTTTTCAACTAAATGAGAAGGAGCTTTTTCGACGAAGTCTGTATTGCCAAGTTGCTGGCGTGTTCGGTGCTGCTCTGCAATGAGTTTTTCTTGCTCTTTGATGAGACGTACTTTTTCTTTTGCTTTCAGCTCTGCGGGAAGGGGAAGGATCAGTTTAAAATCTCCAACGATGGCATTAGAAGAAGAGGGGAGTTGCATGTCAGCGGTAGAGTATTCAATTTTGTCCAGCCGCACCAGGGCAGAGAGGATCCCTTCATGTCTTTGAGCAAATGCAAGATGTTCTTGCTTTGCAACGATAATGAGAGAGGAGGGAGTTCCTGGAGGGATTTGCATTTCTGCACGGATGTTGCGGATAGCATGGACAAGGCTTTCTGCTTTTGTAAACTCTTCTTCGATGCCTGTATCTAAATCGGTTGGATGAACAATGGTGGGGTAATGGGCAACTGCGCAGGCAGGGGATTGAAGCGCAGATAGCGTCTCTTTGAGATAGGCCTCTTCTGGGATAGCACTTGCTCCAAAGCGCTGTTTTAGAATTTGGAAAAGTTCTTCCGTGATAAAAGGAGCCATTGGGTGTAGAAGTCTGATCGACCCGCAAAGAACGGTCACGAGAATTTTCTGTTTATTGATTTTCTCTTGGTGAGTTCCACGTTTTCCAAAAAGAATAGGTTTTGTCAGCTCAACATAGTAAGCGCAGAACTCTTTCCAGAAAAAGTCATAGGCAAGTTGCGCTGCCTTATCAAAGCTAAAAGAAAGGAGCGCGCCATGGACTTCTTCAATAATCCGATTAAAGCGAGAAAGCATCCATCGATCTTCAAGTGAAAAAAGGCTGCGATCAAGCCCTGTAGAAAGGTCAATCTCACTTAAGTTCATGAGTACGAAGCGAGCACCGTTCCATATCTTGTTAGCGAAATTCTTAAACTCTTCAAATCGTCTGCGGTCTAGGTCGATTTGGCGGGCCCCGGTTGTAGAAGATGCTAGCGCCATACGCATAGCGTCTGCTCCATAGCTATCTATGATTTCTAGAGGGTCCAAAATGTTACCTTTGGACTTGGACATTTTTTCCCAGCGGCTATGAATATCAGAGGGGAGAGGCGCTCCTAGATCGTATTTTTGCCGCTCTTCACTGCTTAAATAAGCAACCGATCCATCTTTTTGAACTCTCCAATACGATTTTCCATAGATAAGCCCATGAAGAAAGACCTCTTTAAAAGGCGGTTTTTCAAAGGCGTACTGGCTCATCATCATCATGCGAGCAACCCAGAAGAAGAGGATATCGTGGCCTGTGACTAAAACAGAGGTTGGGAAGAACCTTTCGAAATCAGGG
>JACCDZ010239323.1_pt1 | contig 46075 bp, 40 predicted proteins | sample 7449551 | NCBI WGS metagenome assembly JACCDZ01 (sample SAMN15323452, study PRJNA562643) | freshwater metagenome | isolation source: river surface water | place: USA:Blue River Watershed | collected 2017-08-18
CCCATCACCTGACCCCCGCCACCTGACCCCCGACCCCCGTCACCCGAAACCCGAAACCCGCCACCCGAAACCCAATTATCTGCCCTTCCGCAATAGAAAAGTTTCTGATTTTTCTCAGGCTTATGGGATTATGGGGATTCCTACGTTTGAAGAAACTCATGCAAAAAGATTTGAGTTATTGCTCTTAAATAATCTTTTGGGCGGACCAGGAATGAACAGCAGACTCAATTTGGCCATCAGAGAAAAATACGGTTACACTTACCACATTGAAAGCGGATATCAGGCCTTTAGCGATAGCGGACTATTCCACTGCTATTTGAGTTGTGAAGAAAAATACTTGAATAAGTCTATCGATCTTATACAGAAAGAATTAAAAAAACTGAAAGATCAAAAGTTAGGAAAACTTCAACTCAGCCAGGCAAAAAATCAACTGACTGGACAATTAGTCATTGCCAATGAAACCAGAAGTGGGCTCTTAGTTCACTTAGGAAAAGGAATCTTGAAATTCGGCAAAGCCCGAACCATGAAGGAAACCATACAATCCATCGAAAAAATTACCGCCGAAAACCTCCAGGATACCGCCAACGAAGTGTTTGATATTGATAAATTCAGTCACCTTCACTACATCCCCGAAAAATGAACCCCATTAAGTCCTTAATTGAAAAGGGCGAGGGAGTCACGCTTGACTTTAAACAAGTCATCAATGATCCCCGGAAGATTGCCAAATCAATGGTGAGCTTCGCGAATACCATTGGCGGCACCTTGCTCATAGGTATTAGAGACAATGGAAGTATTGCAGGTGTGAGATCTGAAGATGAAATTCACATGCTCGAATTGGCTTCCTCGTTTCATTGTAAACCAGAAGTTAAATACACCGTTGAAGAACATCTCGTTGAAGGCAAATTGGTGCTTAAAGTTCACGTCCCTGAAGGAAAAGAAAAACCCTATTACGCACACGGCGATGACGATAAATGGTGGGTCTACTTGAGAGTGAATGACCACTGTATTTTAGCTTCTAAAACTACGGTAGATTTCATGCGAACTCAAGATAGGCCGGTGAAGTTACAAATTGGATCCCTTGAAAGAGAAATTTTGAAATTCATTGCGCAGAGTGAAAAACCCACTCTCAAAGATATTTGCGCAAAATTCAACCTCGGAAAACGCCGGGCCGGCAGAATCATTGTAGATCTCATGCGGGCCCAAGCGGTTCAGAGTCATACCACGGAAAAAACAGAATTTTTCAGTGCAGTGTATTAAAATTATTTTGTTGCTGCTTCAAAAAGCTCTGCAACTTTATTCCAATTAACTACATTCCAAAATGCAGAAATGTAATCTGGTCTGCGATTTTGGTAATGCAAATAATATGCATGTTCCCAAACATCCAAACCTAAAATGGGTGTACCTTTTACCTCAGCAACATCCATTAAAGGATTATCTTGATTGGGGGAAGAAGTAACAACCAATCTACCTTCGTGAACAATTAACCAAGCCCAACCACTTCCAAAACGAGTAGCTCCTGCTTTAGCAAACTGATCTTTGAACGCATCGAAGCTTCCAAAAGCACTCACAATTGCATCCATCAATTTGCCTGAAGGAGAACCTCCCGCATTGGGTCCCAAAATGGTCCAAAAAAGTGAGTGATTGTAATGCCCACCACCGTTATTTCTAACGGCCATGCTGTGCTTAGAAATTTCACCCAAAATAGCCTCTATCGACTTTCCAGCCAAATCAGTGCCTTCAATTGCAGCATTTAAATTGTTGATATAAGCCTGATGGTGCTTTCCGTGGTGAATTTCCATGGTCTTTGCATCAATGTGCGGCTCCAACGCCGTCAAATCATAAGGGAGTTTTGGTAATTCAAACATAATTTTAGTATTTTAATTGTAACAAATTTAACGAAGATTGGTTGGGAGCGCAATAAATTCGCACAAACATTATGAATGATTCGTTGAAGGTTTTAGAATGGGTCGCTGCCGCCCTCTCGCTTTGGTGCGTTTGGCTGGCTGCAAAGAATAAAATTCTCAACTGGCCCATCAGCATGTTGGCTTCCATTGTCTATGCCTATGTCTTCTTTTCAAATCGATTTTACTCTGAATCTTACCTTCAAGCCGCCTTCTTTGCATTTCAATCTTACGGTTGGTGGTATTGGTCGAATTTAAATCCCCAGAAATCAAACCAAAATATCAATCACATTTCTTTCAAATCTACCCTCATTTTGGGACTCTTTTTTCTCTTGGGATTTTTACTCTGGTACTCAACCTACACCCATTTTTTCAAAGATGCTCGGTATCCCTTGATTGATGTTTTTCTCACTGTTTTAAGCATTACCGCCTTGTATATGCAAGCGAAACGTTGGATTGAACATTGGTATCTTTGGATTTTAGCAGACATCATCTATGTGCCCATGTTCTATCTAGGCGACCAAAAAATTACTGCTGGCTTGTACTTTATATTTATTGGCCTGGCTTACTTTGGACTTCAACAGTGGAAAAAAGAAAAGGCCGCACAAGGCGGCCTTTCTTAATTATTCGATTTAAGTTGATTACTTCTTTTTGCCTGTAGAAGCTTTCTCTTCTGCAGCAGCTTGCATCAACGCACGAGTTGTCTTCACTGACAAAATTGCGTTTGCTGGTGAATCTAAAATCTCAATTTTATCTGCAGTTACATCTTTAACCTTAGCACTTTGACCAATCTCTAAAGTATCAATGCTAACATCAATATAATCAGGCATGTCGGCTAATAATCCACGAACTTTTAAACGGTTAATTTTTTTAACCAATTTACCACCCGCGCGAACTCCAGGAGAATTACCTACTACGTTTACTGGGATATCCATGATCACTTTTTTACCTTCTGCTACTTCCATGAAATCTGCGTGGATGATAGCCTCAGATACTGGATGGAACTGCATATCTTGCAAAATAGCGCTGTACATCTTTCCATCTAAATCTAATTTCACCTTATATACATTGTGAGTATAAACTAAGTTCTTAAAATCTGCTTGATAAATTGCAAAGTGCATACCTGGCTTACCGTCTGAATACATAACACATGGCACTTTTCCTTCTTTTCTTAATTCTTTCGCAGTGCGTGATCCTACTTCACTACGCATTTCTCCTTTTAATAAAATGGTTTTCATATTTCTAAATAAAAATTATTTGATTTGTTTGAGTTCTAAGCTCGTTTGTGAGTTAGAAACTTGCTTAAATAAAGAACTGATACTTCCGTGTTCGTGAACATTTCTGATAGCACGCGCAAACAATGGTGCTACAGACAATACTTTGATTTTATCAGTATGTCGTTTCAGTGGAATGGTATCTGTTACTACTAATTCGGTCAATAAAGAATTTTCAATGTTCTCGTATGCTTTGCCACTCAATACAGGGTGGCAACATAGAGCTCTTACCGTACGAGCCCCTTTTTCCATCAACATAGCCGCTGCTTTACACAAAGTACCACCCGTATCAATGATATCATCAATCAACACTACGTCTTTGCCCTCAACATCACCAATGACCGTCATGTTGGCAATTTCATTGGCGCGCTTCCTTTCCTTGTCACAAATAACCATGGGTAAGTTCATTACCTTCGCCACCTCACGAATACGATTAGACGCCCCAACATCTGGTGCGGCAATGACTAAATTCTCCTGATCTAAGGTTCTGATGTAAGGCACAAATACAATCGATGCTTCCAAATGGTCAACAGGTACATTGAAAAAACCTTGTATTTGAGGTGCATGCAATTCCATGGTCATCACTCGATTTGCTCCAGCAGTGCTCAACAAATCAGCTACTAACTTAGATGCTATAGACACCCTTGGCTTGTCTTTCCTATCTTGGCGGGCAAATCCATAGTACGGAATCACCGCAGTGATGTAATTCGCACTTGCACGTTTTGCTGCATCAATGGCCATCAATAATTCCATCAAATTATCTGTTGATGGATAGGTTGATTGCACAATAAATACATCGCAACCGCGAACACTTTCTAAAAAATTAGGCTGAAATTCACCATCGCTAAAACGACTTATTGTCAACTCTCCTGGAGTGGTACCATAATACTCGCAAATAGCTTGGTTTAATGACTCAGAGGCAGAACCGCCGAAAATCTTTACAGGGTGTATAAGTGATGTCATAATATGGATTTTACTTTCTCACGGGCTTACCCCGGATATCATCAAATCTTTTTGGTTGTTGTCCGACTAGGGCTCGAACCTAGACTCTTCTGAACCAAAATCAGACGTGTTGCCAGTTACACCATCGGACAATTTTGGGAGTGCAAAAATACATTAGTTTTTGAATTCCTCAAATGATTTCCTCTTTTTTTTATAAAAAAGATCAAAGTTTCTGTAAAACCTGAGTCTCTGATTTTACATTACTCCTAAGTTGCAAAATATAATTTCCTGGTTTCAAGCCTCTTAGGTCTAATTTGTATTCATGAGTGCCCACTGAAAAATCCTCATCAAAATACTCCTGAACCAAATTTCCCAAGGGGTCAAACAATCTCAATTTCAATTTACCCCCACCATCGGTTCTAAACTGCACAATACTATGGTCAACTGCAGGATTGGGATACACATTTGAAATAGAAATCTGAGTCATAAAATCAGCAAAATCTTCAATGCTCGCCGAATTATTTTTGAAAATGGGAAGGGTATTAAAATCAGCGCCCAGTATCGACTTCACCTCAGCAGAACTCAATTCAAACCAATCTTTTAATACAGAGGCGTACACTTGCCTAAAATCAAATTGCATGGGAACATTATCATTCACAGTAGTAGTGGTCGGAATACTAGGGTTATTCCCAATTATACCTGGTTGCACCCCATCGCCAAATACCATCAATGGCGCTGCAGCACCGTGATCAGTTCCTACGCTCGCATTGCTTTGAACGCGTCTGCCAAATTCACTGAAAGTCATTCCTGCAACTTTATCACTCACTCCCAAAAGCTCCAAATCATCTTGGAAAGCCGCAATCGATTGACTTAAATGTGTCATCAAATCAGCGTGTGACCCTTTTGTGGTGTCTGTAGAGTCTACTTGGGCACTGTGTGTATCGAATCCACCCAAACTCACCATATAAACCGGTGTTTTTAATCCCCCGGAAATCAATTTAGCAACAATCTTCAACTGCTCCCCCAAATTCATTCGAGTTCCAGATGGATACATGGTTGATTTGTTGGATCCCTTTGCCGCAGCAGCTTTAATTACCGTCGCATATTTATTGGTTTGCTGTGCAAGCAATCGAATGTAGGCCAGTTCATCACCGGCAGGAGTGCTTGGCACGCTACCCGCATTGTTATCAACCAAATTATAAAAAGTGCTTGGATCTGTGATGGCCATTCCCATATTCGTATTTGAACCCATGAAGTTCAACGAAACCAAAGGACCAATCTGAATCGCTAACGGGTCAGGCATATTGGCGTTTGGATATCCTGTAGGAAAACCAGAATATTGTTTATCTAAATACCTACCCATCCAACCTGTAGTAACAACAGTGTTACTGTCAGACGCGCTCATCCAAATGTCTGTAGATCGAAAATGTGAGAAATTGGGCTGCGGATATCCCACAGACTGCACAATACTCATTTTCTTTGCAGCAAATAATTTGTTATTTAAAGCAGCCAATCCAGGGTGCAATCCCACTTTATCAACCCAAGTCTTAATGACTTTAGATTCATCCATGATTACGTTAGACCTAGCCTTGGTCAAATTGGAATATTGATCTAGAGGAATAATCGTATTCAAGCCATCATTACCCCCATTCAATTGAATCAATACCAATACTTTTCCGTTGGAAGAACGCTTCCCAAGGGCCGTTAATAATGCCGACTCTTGGAATGACTTTAATCCCATACCATTCAAACTAACGGGTAGAACAGTACTTGCTGCAGCCGCTTTAATAAAAGATCTTCTTTTCATTTTTTGAATGTTTAGGAAAGTTGATATTCTGAAAGATTCATGATTGCTTTATACAAACTTTGCAACTTCAAGGTAGAAGTTGACAATGCCGAGGCGTGATTTGGATAACTAGTGTCAACAGCAGCATTGTACTCGTCTGTCCAGTTATAATCGGGTATTCCACCAGGAAGTAAAATTGCTTTTAAACTAGCTGTTTGGGTTGAATCCAAGCTCATAGGCAATAAAAACTCTACAGCATCTTTGATTAAATCATCCGGATAATTAGGTCTACTAAACTGCTTGGTGATTTTCCAAACATCTACTTTGATATTGAATCCTTCAACTTTGTGGCCAATCCAAAGTAAATAATCTTGGTATTCGTTTCTCTTGGGAAGCGAATCTGAGGTAATCCAACTTCTGTGAAACAAGGGCACCTGATACCAAGCTTCCCAGCCCGATACGCTCGGTGGATCGCCCAAGTTCATTTGGGTTATAGCATTATACGCTGCACCAAAGCCATAAGCCTTATACAATTTTTGATGATCTGTTGCATCAGGCAACTCTAATTCCCATTGTCGCATAAATCCCGCCACATGCGAATAAGGGTCTTTTATCATACATGCCCTATTCCAGTTATCATAGAAGTGTTCACTCTCTAACAATGCTTTTAAAACAGGTTTAATCTCGTAATTATTATCTCTAAAAATCTTAGCCAATGGCTCAATTACGTTTGTTTCTGCATCAGAATCAATTTTGTAATAGATAAAGAATTTATACAACCTTCGGCAGATGAACTTTGACACTTCATTAACTGAAAGTATCATATTTAACAAGTCATCTAACTCGTCCAAACCAGCTGTTAATCCTGTTCTACCTTTTACAACCGTATTTGAATAAAACGATGAAAATTGTTTGTCTCCCGTATCATGATTTTTAGAAACAAACATGGTAGAAAAGGGCGTAGTTGTGAAATTTATTGTAAAACCAGTTAAAACCCTGGCCGCTGCTTTGACATCGTCTTCCGTAAATTTACTGTCTGGTCCTTTACCCAGAGTAAATAACTCTTGCAACTCACGAGCATAATTTTCATCGGGTGCATCTTTGGTATTCAATCGACCATTTAAATAATACAACATAGCCGGGTCCAAAGTCATTTGCTTAATTAATGATTTAAAATTGCCTAAAGCATAGTCGTTTAGAACCTTTGTATAAAAATAACAATTAGCAGCTACAGGTACTTCTAGCATTTGTACAGGCAAATGATTGTGCCAAAACACCATCATTTTTTGCATGATTGACTGATTATTTTTCAACCCCAATGACCAAAACCATGATTTAACACTGTTCTTTCTAACAGGCTCTAAATTTGCATCAAACGGGGCATTCACCCACGTTTTTCCATATGTTACTTGTAGGTCAACGGTGCTTTTACCATAATTATTCAATGGGGGCTCAAAAGTGTAATTGCTCGTATCTAACAGCTTATCAACCGCCTGACTTAAGGTTAATTTTTCAAAGTCTTTTACCTCACCTAAACTTGGCCCATATAATGTTCTTCGCAATAGATGAATAACCTCCGGCCTGCCCCAACTTCCTTGATATTTAGCTATACCTGTGTTGGTTCTTCGAGTTATTTTTTTTGACAAACCATTGGGTTCATCATTACCATCAATCAATGCATTTTCAACTTGATTAGATGCAGATTTGGGTTTAAAGAACTCTCTGCGATTCATAATTGCTTATTGGTTAGACGCAATTAACGCAGAAACGTTTGATGAACAACTAGTTTTATTTTAAGTTTTACATTTTAATGAAAGAAAGCTCCTCTCGACTCAAGCTTTTTGCAAATAATTTATATCCTTTTGCCTTGAGACTTTCTATCATTTTAGTAGTGAGCAACTTCCCATTTTCAATATATCTCTCATGAACTTCTACCACCAATTGTTTAATGTCAATGTTATCCTCTAAAACCTGATCCAAAACCGCATATTCACTCCCTTCAATATCAATTTTCAATAAATCAATACGCTCGTGCCCATATTCACTCATAATATCAGACAGTTTTTTGACCTCCACCTCAACGGTGTTGCTATCATCTACGTAGGTCATAGCTTCTAAACTACCGGAAACATGATTGGTATTTTTGGGAAGATGAAATTTCATGGTTCCAGTTTCTGGGGATATCCCTACGGGCGCAGCCTGAAAACCTTCGGGCAGTTTCTGACCACTTAACCATTGAATTGACCTCGGTGTGGGATCAAAAGCAAATACTTTACATCCCACCTTTTCAATAAGATGCCTGTCAAAAGTAATATCTTCCCCTATTCCAAAGGAATAAACGATTGAATTGGCATTCAACACAGGTAAATGCACAAAAAAACCAGCACTTCTTACTCCCAGCCATGTTTTGGAAATTTTCACACCAATTTTCAGATCAGGCCTTGGCCTCAACTGATTCCTAACTCTTAACTTAAGATTATTAAACGAAGACATTCAATGGCAAATTTAAAACAAAAAAAGTCGCCACTGCTGACGACTTTTTTCTTTCAGTAGAGGGTGATTAGGTGATTTCTATTTTTATGGAAGGGTAGATGTTAGCCTTTTCAATACTTTTGACAATCCTAAAAATTACACCTAAAACCTAAATTCAAAGCAATTAGACCATCATTAATAAATGGATAGCCATTAACAAAAGCAACAGCACTGCCATTTTTGTCAGGGCCGCTATTTGGATATGGATTACCACTTGATAAGCCTGGATAATCTGCAGGGAAAATAAATCTGTTGTAATAATGACCAATAAGAATTCCACCGAGCAATCCCTCAATGAATAAATCACCTTGTCCAATTCTCAATCTACTTCCCATTGCTAAAGTGCTACCCAGTCCTTCTGCTTGAAATTTATTTTTGAATGAGGGAAATCCCGTATATTGTATAATTGAGCTTGATTTATCCAAATGGTATCCAAGCCCTAGTTCTAAGTATATCCCAGCTTTGGATTTATCTATATTCCCCATTAAATATCTAGTAATAACTCCTTCAAAAATACCATACAAGCTAGGTCGTTCGTTTATGTAATAACTCGTTGCTGAATAGTCATAATATTGATTGTTATAGAGCAGGGTTTTAAATCCGAAACTTGTCTTATCGTTTTTAGCAAATTCATATTTTAAACTTCCACCATAGTTCTTATTGCCATCCTTTAAGGAAAAACCAACATTAATGATGTGTTGCTTACTTTTCAAAGAATCGTTGTTCTGAGCAATTACTGCAAAATTGAATTGGATAATCACAACAATCAATAGTATTGGTAGTTTCTTCATGCGTTAATTTTTCATTAAAAATATTTCTATGAATCTGCTATTTTGCAAAACTGCATTTATATGCCGATTTTCTTTCCATTCGTTCTATTATTTGAAAATATCATAAAATTTCCAATACGAAAATAGCCCAATGAGAATAATGTAAATCAGGTTGTTTATGGTAAATAGCCCTAAATCCAAGTTACACCAATTATTATTTTTGAAAAGTCTATAATTAATCAAAGAAAAAGGTAGAATAAGTAATAGCAATAGAAATGGTATGTATGAAGTCAAACTTACAAGAACATTTGTCGGATCTTTATAAGGTGCAGGAAAATAAAATACTTTAACACTTCCACTTAATACAATCATATAGTAAACCAAAATTAAGCCAACAGGAAAGAGCAACAATTGAATGTAAGAATACCTTTTATTTTGCTTTTTAAAATACTGAAAAAGAAAGAAGACTGAAGTCAATAAAAAAAAGGCCGCAGAAGCAACTATAAATACTCCAATAAAAATACTGTCTTTAGGGGTTTTGAAAATGCGTAATTCCTCAAATTCAGGATTGTGGGGAAATAGGGTTTCTACTGCAATAATATGATCGCCTCTTTTTAACTCTTCATTGAGATTGAATTGAACGGTTGTCTTAAAATCGTGATAAAAGTACAGGTTTACAGAGCCATTATTTAAGTCCCAAATCGAAGAAATCAAAGTTCCATCACCAATTTTTTTTCTACAAACATGCATGGTGTTTAACAAGTCAGTGCAATAGGCAAGCGTAGTGTCTATACCACTTTTTATACGTGCTACACCGTTTCGGTATCTGCCAAGTTTATTAGCATTTTGTTTTGGTGTTATGGAAGGACAAAAATTTGCGATAACATAGGTAGGTTCATTTCCTATAGTCAAAGAATATGGCTCAACAATTAGATATCGACCTGATTTATCTACGTAAATGAATACGTCTTCAATAAAATAACTATGGTCATATTTACTGATATACTCTTTTACTTCTTCTACTGATTTGCAAGTATGAAGAATATCCTTCAAATACACTGTCGGGTTGGATATTTTCTTTCTATTTGTAAAACTCTGTTTTAATGGGTGGAAGGCAACCAATCTTTCAAAAACGAGACCCATTTCATTCATTCCTGATTGCGGTGCGTATCCGTTTTTTCCATCAAATCTTGCTCCTGTAAATGCTGCACCGTATTTTTCAATTGGTGCAGTTTCAAACCAAATATGAGGTGTTGTAAACCAAGCATCGTAGTTACTACCGAAGAACGTTTTATTGCCCATTGTGATTTTATACCCACTACAAGCAATACTATCTTGTTTGAGAGTAAGAAATAAAATCGTCAATAAGGTTAGTCTAACAAATTTCATCAATGATTTTCTAGGTTGTCTTAATTTGACTAACGTTATAATTAATTTTTGATTGTTCATATCACCGAACATTCAGATAACACAAGTCAGTGAATCGATGACGAAACCTCGCCTATTATCAATGGGCCCCATGAGCTACTTTTTTATTGCCACAATTAATATCTAAATCCCAGTGTTAGTGGTAGTAAGAATGACTGTTGAGTTAACATGATTCCTGACTTTATGTAAAGTCCAAAATTTTCTTTGATTTTATAATTTATTCCAAGTCCAAATTCTGTGTGCATTGTTCCTGTCCCACCTTCATATTGATTCCAAATATGATTATAGCCCAGTCGTAAATTTAAAATTGGTGTTAATCTCTTTTTAAATGGTAAATATTCTAAATCTCCAAATATTGCAACTCCATCTATACTGTCAAAATTCAAGTAGCCCAAGCCAATTCCTGTAAATATCTTTCTATCTTGAAATGTCACTCCGTTAATGGATGTGAAGTTAAAACCGTTTTGCCTATTGTCAAGGTTATAGCCTTTCCAATTTGGGCCTGGGTCAACCGTAATTGTTCTGTATAAATAATTCATATACCCAGTTTCAACTCTTCCTGAATAAGATGTTTGTGCTTTTGAGGTCATCGTTAACCAAAGCAGTAAAACGAAGGTTGTAAATATGGTTTTCATTTTCATTGTTTATTGTATTTTGTTAAAGAACTGAACTGAATCATATAGCCCTAATTTTTGCTTTTATTCCTTGATTTTAAAGGAGTTAGCAAAGGGCGTAAAACAAAAAAAGTCGCCATAATTGACGACTTTTCTCTCTTAGTAGCGGGAGCAGGACTCGAACCTGCGACCTTCGGGTTATGAGCCCGACGAGCTACCACTGCTCCATCCCGCGATTCGTAGCCCGTAGGGGAATCGAACCCCTCTTTCATCCGTGAAAGGGACGTGTCCTAACCGATAGACGAACGGGCCGTGCTACTTGGGGCTGCAAAAATAAGAAGAATTTCTAACTTCCCAAATATATTTTTATTTTAATCGTGCTTTTTTACAAATCCATCTCCCCAAAGTTCTTCTAAAGCGTAAAAATCTCGATTAGGCTTTGAGAAAATATGTACCACCACATTGTAATAATCTAACAATACCCATTCTGCCACATCTGAACCCTCCCTATGCGTTGGACGCTCATTTAGAACTTTACGCATTTCTTCTTCTACGCTATCAGCTAATGCATCAATTTGTCTGTTCGATGATCCATGCGCTATCACAAAAAAATCAGTAAATGCTGATCCTAGTCCTCTTAAATCTATTGTAACTATGTCTAACCCTTTTTTCTCTTGTAATCCTTGAACTGCCACCGCCGCCATCGCTTCTGAATCTACCGTTTTTATTTTGCTCATTTGCTGTTATTTTGTGCAAAATAAACACAAACCCATTGGAAGTCCTCGAAAAATTATATTATGCCCCAAGAATAGAGTCTACGCAGACCCAATTAATTCAGTTTTTCCAAAAAGGAATTACCACCAATCAGTACGGCATTTACTCCTTCAATCAAACCAAAGGAAAAGGCCAAGGCAATCATTCTTGGGACATGGGCCCCGAAGACGGATTGGCTATTTCCTTGGGATTTAAAATCAGCTCAAAACACGAAACCTTCGACTGGGTGGCCGTTAACAAGCATATCACAACCCTCGTTTGCACTTACCTGCAACGTCATTGCGAAGAGCCACTGTTCATAAAATGGCCCAACGATTTACTTTGTCAAGACAAAAAACTAGCTGGTATTCTTATGCAAGTTCTACCCTTCCAAGAAGCACCTGAAATAATTTCCAATAAAATCAACAAAGAAAACCACGATAAATTATTTATTCTAGGAATTGGCATTAACATCAATCCAACAGAATCAGAAAACGCAGAGAATATTGAAAAAAGAATTTCCCTGAATCAAATTAATACATTTAAAATTGAAGACCTTCATCAATTTGGCCAATCATTGGCTGAATTTATTTTTGAACGTGCATTAAACATCCCCCGAGAAACTGAAAAAATACATCATTACTTTGAACAAAGCCTTTGGCGTTTTTCAGAGCTCGTAAACGTTCAAATATCCACTCCCAACGCCAAAATTCATGAAGCAATATTTAAAGGTGTAGACCAAAATGGAAGAGCTATTTTAGAGATAGACGGTGAAATCCTGGCGTTTCAACATGGCGATGCGCGAATATTATACTAACTTCGGGGTATGCATGTTTCATTCTTGCTGGTTTTTACTTCCTTGATCCTGATTGGATATTTATTTGAAATAATTTCACCCAAAACCCGTGTTCCTAACATCATCATTCTTTTGATTTTGGGAATGCTCTCTCAGAAATTAGTTGATTTTATGCATTGGGAAAAACCCGATTTTTCTTCTGTTTTGCCCGAACTTGGAACCATGGGTTTGATTCTAATTGTTCTTGAAGGAACCTTAGAACTAAAACTAACCAAACAAAAACTGCCCCTGCTAAATCAAACATTTCTTCTGGCCTTCCTATCAATTATCACATTGTGCATCAGCCTCGGCGCATGGTTTACCATTCAAGGTTTTGGACTTAAAGACAGTCTCTTAAATGCCATTCCATTATCTATCATAAGCAGCGCAATTGCCATACCCACGGCTAAAATGCTCAGCAAAAAAGATAAAGAATTCATCATTTTCGAATCCAGTCTCTCAGACATTGTTGGTGTTACGTTATTCAACTTCATTGCTCTCAATGAAATCATCAATTGGAAAACTTCCCTTATGTTTTTGGGGGAAATTGGCGTTAGTGTAATATTTTCTCTCGCAGCCGCTTTGGTACTTACACTCATGATAAGTAGACTAAAGCACCGCATTAAATTCATGCCCATTATTGCCTTAATCATCTTCTTATACGCATTGGCAAAAGGCTTTCATTTGCCCGCCCTGATACTCATCCTAGTTTTTGGATTGGTTATTGCAAACATTGAAAAAATTAGCACTATTAGATTTTTCAGGAATTTTGAAACATCCCATCTAACTAAAGAAATACATAAATTTGAAGAGATAACAACAGAACTCACATTTATTGTTAGAGTATCTTTTTTCCTGATTTTTGGCTTTACCATTGACCTTAACACACTCCTTGATTTAGACACATTCATTCTCTCCTCTCTGGTCTTTGGAATGATTGTTTTACTGAGAATTTTACAATTACTCATTCTGAAGTTGCCCATCTTCCCATTGGCGTATGTTTCGCCAAGAGGACTTATAACCGTGTTGCTTTTTGTAAGTATACCAGCTGGTCAAACAATTTCAGTCGTTAATCAAACAATGATTACCCAGGTCATTTTAATGACTTCCGTATTCATGATGGTCGCAACCATCTTTAGCAAAAAAGACAAAGACTCAAACACAGATAAACTAACCCTTATGGGTGTAGAACCCTCAGCTGATTGAGCGCTTTCAAACCTGCTTCGTCCCAAAACAAATAATCATGTCCAAAGCTTTCAGGAAAGAACGTATAAACAGGCCAACCTTGATCAACATGATTCCAATTACTCAAACTATCTGAGAAATCTAAAGAGTGACGCACGGGTACAATTTTATCTTTCCTTCCATGTGCTAGAAATAGATGTCCTGAGACAGCTCCTTTATGTATCAAATTATTTGAGCCAAACCTCCAACGATCCGTATTTTGGAAATATCTACCCATAGAATTGATCATCAAAGCATCTGTAGTATCAATTAGTGGGTCATAATCTCCACTTAAAGCGGCTATAAAGTTTATGGTTAAATAATGATCCTGAGCCAATGCAACAGCACCTCTTGCACCTGTCGATAATCCAAATACATGTGATTTTAATCCTTTATAAACATCACTAAAAAAGCCGGCATCTCTGTAAGGCCCGAGAACCTCATTCCACAACCATTGTCGAGTGGGGTAATTCTTGTAATCTGCTCTTGTATTAGAGTAAAAAGTATCCAAATAGACACTTTTTCCCATATCTACCAAGAGCGTAGAATAACCTGAATTCAAGGCACTATCAACCACCCTGGTCTTTGTTTTCCAATCGCTTGCAGGCAAGTTCCAACCTGGTAAAAATAGAATTAATTGGTGGTTATTGTTTTGTGGAACATTAAACCGAATGTTATACTTTATTCCATTCAATGTTATAGCATAAGATGTATCAAAAGATGTTCTATGAAAGACCTTGTTTAACACCCATCCATTGATTTTTTCTGGATATAAATCACCTCCATCAACTTGCTTTGCATTGATGCAAGATAACAAGCCAACAAAACACAAAAGATATAACTTACTCTTGATCATACCCAAATTGTTTGAGCATGTTATTATTGTTTCTCCAGTCTTCCCTAACCTTTACATACAATTCTAAAAAGACCTGCTTACCAAAAAAAGCTTCCAACTCTTTTCTAGATTCAATGCCCAAGTTTTTAATTCCATCACCCCTTTTACCTATTAAAATGGGCTTTTGAGAATCACGTTCTACAATGATTTCACAGTTAATTTTAATCAATTTTTTATTTTCCTTGAAAGACAAACTCATGACTTCGCAGGCATATGGAATTTCCTCATCGTATAGTTTCAATATGTTATTTCTGATGATTTCATTCACAAAAAAACGCTCTGACCTATCAGTAAGCTGATCATCTGGAAAATACGCTGGGTGCTCAGGTAAAAACTTCTCAATATATTCTTCTAGAACCTCCACTTGAAATCCGTGCTCAGCAGAAATGGGCAAATAAATATCTGCTTTGAAATTCTCTTTGATTTCCTCCAATTTGGCTTCTAAATCAGATTGATTACTCAAATCAACTTTATTTAAAGCAACTATTTTCTTTGCCTTTGCATGTTCAAACTTCTCCTTAATTTCTTCAGTAAACTGTCGACCTTTGATATCAATCATCAATATCAATACGTCACTATCGGCAACTGATTCATTAACAAAGTGCATCATTTTTTCATGCATCTTATAGGATGTCTTGTATAGAACTCCCGGAGTATCGGAATACACAATTTGAAAACCCGGTCCGTTTTTTACACCTAGAATTCTGTGTCTGGTTGTTTGAGCCTTTGGATTGACTATGGCGAGTGTCTCACCCAATAATCTGTTGTATAAGGTGCTTTTCCCAGCATTGGGCATTCCAATAATGCTTACAAATCCGCTTCTAAAGTTTTCATTCATATTAAATTTGGATTCTTTTTATTTATTTTAATCTCATTCCAATTCTCCGAAATATCTAATTTCTTACGAATTCGAGTTCGCGCATTGTTTACATACTGTCCAGTTAGTCCAAGAATACTGCCTATTTCTTTGCTGTGATAACCGTTGATAGACAAAACGAAAATTCTTTTCTCTGTCATGTTCAATTCGGAAACTCCTGGAAAATCTTGTTGAATTTCAGAATAGTCTTCCAATAATTTGTCTGCTAACTGGGGCTTTGCTTCAGAAAACGCATTTTGAATGGCTAGCGATTCTGTTTTTAATTCTCTTATCTGCTCTTTAAAATTACTCTCATTTAGGGCCATCAATAGTTTATTAATGCGATCAGCTTTCGCAATGACCAACTTCGAAAGTGCCAATACTCTGCCATTAATTTCATTTTCCAATTGCAATGCTTCAGCTGACTTTTTCTCTAAAATAAGTTCTTTTTCTACCAAATCATTTTGAAGTTTCAATCTTCCTCGCTCTCTCACAATGATGAAAATGATAAATAAACCAAGCAAAATAATTGCTGCGGTAATAAGTCTATACCATAAATAGCTATTTCTCTCGTGCTCAAGTAAAATGTTACTTTCTTCCAATTTTGCTTGTTGTTCTCTTATGTGAAGTTTCTCTGTGATATCAGATTTCCTGCTAATACCATCTTTGATATTTGCCAATTCTTTAATTTCCAAGGCCTTTCTAAAATGCCCTATGGCTTCATTAAGATCTCCTTTACTTTGAGCCCTAACCCCTTTGATAGATTCATAAATATCAACCCAATCATAATAATCATCTTTACTTGGATCCACAAAACTGTCAATAAATTTTATATCCTTTTCACTGATTAAATTTGAATTTAAGGGCAGTGCATTTTGAATAAATGCATCCATTTTCTTGATTCCATCTGGAGGATATGCCAACCAAATAGACTTTATGCTATCCAAATACAACGAAGTACTTAACTTCTCATGTTCCATTTGATTCAATATCACTCTATGATAATCAATTTGTAAATCTGGATAATTTGCAACATCATTTATTTTGTTAATCCAAATTTGAGCCTCTTTGTACTTTCCTAATTTTTGTAAGATGTAAGATTTATTGATAATCAAAACCTGGTCTTCATAGGAACCTGGATCCAATTCTTTATTTGAAAATTCTTGATTCCAAAGTTGCTCAGCATCGTAATAATTCTTTTCTGAAACTAATAAACCCACCAAATTATTTACTGCCATTGTATGTGGAGAACCAACTTTTTTAGCAGCATCTAAAGCTGTTTCAAAATATTGTTGAGCAGCACCATACATTGATTTTTTATTAAAAACATATCCCAAATTGACCCCAAAGAAATGGATATGCACATAATCTCGACTATTATACGCCAAATCAAAACCCAACTTAGTCAACATCTCAGCACTATCGTTCTTTCCTAAACCAAAATAATTAGAACTCAACTGAGTAATTGCCAAAATTTTCATGGTTGTATCGTTTAACTCATCACCAATTTTTAATACTTGTTGATTTAGATCGGTAATTGAATTTGCTAAATCTTTGTCTGACTCAGTTACACCATGTATCACTAAATTTCTCCGTCTGTCAGCCGATTCCAACAACTTTGAATACCCCAACAGTTTAAGGTTATTATCCCCTTCTTTTTCAGCTCTTTCACGATACACCTGTAAGGCCTTTTTAACCAAAGCTGAGGTGTCTCTCATTGTTACCTTGGCAAACAATGTAACACCTACCAATCGCTCGTAGTTCTCCTTTTTATTATCCAAATAATCTAATATTTGGTCAGCTTTTAACGGTTTAGTTCCACCTGATAATACTACAAGCTCAGATTTATCGTTGCTTTTGCAACCGCCCAACAAGATTAAAATTAAAGAAAGAAAAGTCAGTGCTTTGTGCCTAGAAATTTTCATACCACAAAGTAAAGTTAATTTTCTTATAATGATAACAATATATCACATACCCAAGCAAATTCTTATACCATCCTCTAAAGAATGGGGCTCATAATTCAATATTTCACGAGCTTTAGAGATATCTAATCCTGTTATAGGGGGTCGTTTTGCTGGTTGGCTTAAAGTATCACTAGACACCCTATCAATGTTAGTCATTTCAAAACCATACATCAAAGCTATTTTTTCAACTAACTCATATATACTCACATAATCCTTGCCAGCAATATTGAAAATTCCATTCACATTAGATAATGCTGCCAATTTACATCCCACTGCTAAATCTTCTGCTAATGTTGGAGTTCTAAACTGATCGTCTACTACTTTAGCATTCTTTTTGTCTTTCAACGTATTATAAGACCACAACATGATGTTAGACCTACTCATATCTGCTACCTTTCCGTAAACCAGAACCGTTCTTAAAATGGCATAGTTCTTTGAATACTCAAGTACTTTCTTCTCCGCTTCCAATTTACTCCAACCATAGTAACTCAATGGATTGGGTTCTTCCTCTTCTTTGTACATGGGTTTTGTACCATCAAAAATGAAATCTGTACTTAAATGAATCAATCTAAAACCCAACTCTTGACTTAGTTTTGCTAGTTGTTCAACACAATCAATATTTAAACTTACACAAAGTTCTTTTTCAAACTCACAATCATCTACTTGGGTCATTGCAGCAGTGTGTATAACAATTTCTGGTTTTTTAGTCATTAATAATTTTTCAACTGATTGATTGTCTGTTATATCCAATTCAATGTAGGTATATCTCCCTTCAGTATCACTTTTTGGATGTCTGTTCTTTCCCCTTCCTGTTGCAATCAATTCTATCCCACTATCTTGAATCAATAAATCGGTTAATTTTTGACCCAATAAACCATTGCTACCGGTTACCAATATTTTATTCTTTTTCATTTTTATGGTTCAAAGTTCTGAATTCGTCGGAGAGTAACCAAGTCTGAACAAGATTATTGTATTTTTGAAACATGAAATTTGTGTCGTTCAGCCACGGAGCTATAGCTCAAGCAGCCTTATTGGTAGATAACAAAGTCTACCCTCTCAGCCAAATAAATGCTGAAATACCAGTAACCATGAAGGCCATTTTGGAAGATTGGGAATCCAACAAAGCAAAAAGCCAAATCATTCAAGACGAAATTATCAATGGAAAACACTCTGAAAAAGCTTTAAATTATTCTGATTTAACCCTACTTGCACCTGTGCCACAGCCCAGCAGCTGCAGAGATGGATATGCTTTCAGACAGCACGTTGCTGCCGCACGAAGAAACAGAAAAGTTCCCATGATTGAAGAATTTGATCAATACCCTATATTCTATTTTACCAATCACAATGCCATCCAAGGACCCGGTGAAATTGTGTGTATGCCTGACCATTTCCAAAAATTAGATTTTGAACTTGAAGCTGCTGTTGTTATAGGTAAGAAAGGTCGCAATATAAAGGCTGCAGAGGCAGATAATTATATTGCAGGTTATATGATTATGAACGACATGAGTGCAAGAACCCTTCAAATGGAAGAAATGCTGCTTAACCTTGGTCCTGCTAAAGGAAAAGATTTCAGCACGGTTATTGGCCCATTCATGATTACCCCTGACGAACTTGAACCCTTTAAAATCCAAGCAAAACCCAACCACGTAGGAAACAACTACAATCTTTCTATGAAATGTTGGGTCAACGGAGTTCAGGTAAGCGAAGGAAACATGGGAGATATGGATTGGACTTTCGCTGAGATTATTGAAAGATGCGCATATGGTGTTGATGTATTGCCGGGCGATGTCATTGGTTCTGGCACCGTTGGTACAGGTTGTTTTTTGGAATTGAACGGAACTGGACTTTTGAATGACCCCAATTACCAAGTTCAATGGCTTCAGCCAAATGATGTTGTAACTATGGAAATTGACCAAATGGGTAGACTAGAAAACAACATCAAAGCAGAAAATACCGAATTTTCAATTTTAAAACTGAAAAAATCATGATACAAAATCACGAAATTGATTACAAGCTGCACGGAGAAGAAATGCAGTGTGTAGAAATTGAACTTGATCCACAAGAAACCGTTATTGCAGAATCTGGTAGTTTCATGTTTATGGATGAAGGCATTGAGATGCAAACCATCTTTGGCGATGGTAGCCAAGAACAAGGTGGCTTATTTGGTAAGATTTTCAGTGCCGGCAAGCGATTGCTAACAGGTGAGAGTTTATTCATGACTGCCTTTACCAACAATGGCTATGGAAAGCATAAAGTGACCTTTGCAGCACCATATGCAGGAAAAATAGTACCCATGAATTTAGCACAAATGGGTCACAAAGTTATTTGCCAAAAAGATGCGTTCCTTTGCGCGGCAAAAGGGGTGAGTGTGGGAATCGAATTTCAACGCAAACTTGGTACTGGTCTTTTTGGTGGTGAAGGATTCATCATGCAAAAATTAGAAGGCGATGGAATGGCTTTTGTACATGCAGGTGGTTATATCATTGAACGCGATTTGAAACCCGGCGAATTATTAAGAGTTGATACCGGTTGCATTGTTGCCTTTACCGGTGGGGTTGATTACGATATTCAATTCGTAAAGGGCATTAAAAATGCTGTTTTTGGAGGCGAGGGACTCTTCTTTGCCGTTTTACGCGGACCCGGAAAAGTGTGGTTGCAAAGCTTGCCTGTTAGTCGATTGGCAAGTCGCATCTTATCATACGCTCAACCCGGAAATCGCAGAGACGAAGGAAGTATTTTAGGTGGACTAGGGAATATGTTTGACGGAGACGGATTCTAATGCAATCTTGCGCAAACTGTTTAAAACCAATAAACAGCTTTAAAGGCTAAACTTCTTCCACCTAGGGACCAAGCTTCGCGGCTCTGAGGAGTCAAATAGGTTTGGTCCCAATTTTGAGAATAGACCAAAAAGAAATCACTCATGGGCCTATATCTCCATTGGAATCTTAGATTCATGTTCATGAATCCATTTTGAGCATTGTATTGCCAGTATCCAATCAAATAAGTAACTGTAGAAAGGCTATAATCTGCTTTAAATCCAATCAAATCAATTTGGTATTGCCCTGAATCATTCAAATCAATATCTATATGTCTAAGGCTTGCCGTAACCAATAAACGAGGTATTCGCTTCCTACCCAAACCTGGAACCCTGTAATTAAGTTCTGTTCTGTATTCTTGTTTATTTCCGTGGATGTAGTATCCACCAAAATCAACTTCCCCATTGATAGTGAGCGGTTTTCGGGTATTGGTTGAAAAAGCTATGTTAACTCCTTGCCACTGATGCTCGCCAGTTAAATATCCCCTACCGGGAAGAGTTACAGGCGCAAAGGGTAAAAACAATCTGCTGTAGAAAGAATATCCCGTCACATAAACGTAAGCCGTGTTCTGGAACTTCAATTCACTCACCAATGTGGTATTACTTTCAGTTGGCACAAAAGCGCTGTCGTAATAACTGCTATTGTAAAGGAAAGCAGAAACACTATTTATTATCTTGCTCTTTGGGTAAAACACCCGCTTTAATTCTGGTTCTAAACGCCAATAATCCCATTTTACCACCTTACCACTTGAAGGGTCAAAGTTGTCAATCCTAGGAACAAATCCCGTTCTCGCCAAATAACGTCTGCTTACAAATTCATGATTCCACATGAACATCCAATCCAAACTTCGATACATTAAATACGAAGCATGCGCGTAGCCTTTGGCCAAAGGAAGTCCCGGATAATGTGACTTCTGTACAAATGCTTTTCCACTCCACTTATTGTCTGGACTCAAAAGATTTAATTCCGTTCCCAATACAGTATTAAAATCGCGTTTGGGTAAATTTAATTTTTCATCATGAACCACAATTAAACCAACATTGCTCGCCTTGAATATCTTGCGTTGCATGGCAAATACAGAATAATTTTTCACCAAGCCACCATATTTTTCTTCATCGGCGGTAGTTACATTCATGATTCCCAAACGCACATTATTTCCATATTTCCCTGAAAGTCTCAGTCCTTGTGTAATAGGAATATTTCGCCCAAAATCACTTAAACCGACTCTACGAGAAAAGAACGGCCGTATTTGCCTGAAGCCGAAATTGGCAAATAAATCACTGTTCTCTATAAAAAATTGTCTTCGTTCAGGGAAAAACAAACTGTATCTCGTTAAATTGATCTGCTGTACATCTACATCAACTTGAGCAAAATCAGGATTTACGGTCACATCCAAATTCAACGACGGAGTGATTCCCAATTTTGCATCAAAACCAATTCTTGGAAGCTGTGTTATAGGGGTGTTAGGTCCTTTGGGTTGCGATGTCAAATTACTAACATAAGGTATGAAAACCCCATTAAATGGGCGTTTTTCTATAGGTTTCTCCCATAATAACGTATCGGCAAAAACCAAAGATGAAATATTAAAATTTCTTGGAACCCTGAACAAACTGCTGATCTCATTATTTACATAATCTATTCGAGAAACATTGAATGTCCAGTGCTTGGATCCTCTTACAAATCGTATACTAGAAAATGGGATGGCCATTTCAGCATACCAAACAGAGTCCGTTATTCTAGTTTGTGAAAACCAAACTTGATCCCAAGCTGTAGACACACCATAACCTCCCCCATTTTCAACTGAACCTTCTCGCTGTGCGTTGTGCGGAGTCACACCAAATGAAAATCCGTTTTGCCCATCTAAAAAAGGGGAAATCGTTAATATTACCGCGTCGTTTGTCAACACGGAAAAATCTCTCTTTAGATTATTTACAACAAATCTCTCGTTTGCATTGCGCCTGTAGCACCTAAAAGCTGCATATAAAAACTTGTCATCGCTATAAAGAGCATATTCGGTTTTCGTGATTGAATAACTGGTATCGTAAGGATAATGCTGAGTAAAGTTTCCAGAAAATTTCGCGGATTTCCAAACCGCCTCTGTGAGATGACCATCAATTTTAATTTTTTCTTCAATTAATTTAATATCATTAATTTGAACAATGCCAATTAAAGTTTTTGATGAATTTTGGGCTCTACCGTATTTGAAGCCGCCTATGAAAAAAATGAAACAGAAAAAAATGGTTTTTTTAATCATTTTTAGCTAACTCTCTTTTCTCAATCAATGTCATACTATTGATTTTAGAGTAATAAATCTTCTTTGTTGAGTCAACTTCAAATCTCAATTTTTCTCCAGCAATCATAAACTGCGATCTACGAATGTTGTTCCATCTGCGAACATCATCTTCTGTGCAGTCAAATACATCTAATAATGTAAAAAGTGCATCACCCCTTTTGATGGTATAATAAACCCACACTTTTGGGGTAACATCATTTCGGATGCTATCTTGATTATAAACTTCTCTGACCGGTGCATTTTCGGTCACTTCAGCCGGAGGTCTAACCGGAGTTTGGGTATTTTGTGGCCTACTAATAACTTCTCCAGTATGTCTGTTTATAGTGCCAATACCTGCAGGTTGAGAACCGTATCTATCTTTTGCAATTTTGAGATTCCACTCAGATACCCAAATGGCGAATGAATCCTGTTTCAGTTTAAATATATTTGCTTCATTTTCAGGTAGCTTCAAAATCAAAGGCCTAATACCCGAGTTTTTTGTGCCTAAATATGGTATTAAATCTGCTTTCAGCGCTGGATTGTATTTCTTGACTAATTCGGCTCCAATACCTGTCTTTTCCTCCAACATACCTAAAGGCAATTCAAAGCTAGACGAAGCAATTCTTTTAAGTTGATTATAAGCAATCCATTTTGACTCCGATAAAGTCACTCCCTGTTTTTCCCAAACCTGAAATGCATAAATGGTAGCTATAAAGGTGTGGTATTGTTTTTTCTCCTCCTCAAAAAAATAAGGAAATATAGAATCAAAACTAAGAGCTTTTCTAAAGTGCATCACCTGATTTACTCGTGCCGCTCCTAGATTAAAAGCCATAATAGACAAGTTCCAATCTTTGTAAATGTTATTTAAATCTAAAAAATACTTGATTGCCACTTCGGTTGACTTCTCAACATCTCTTCTTTCATCGTACAAAGAATTTTGAATCAAACCATATTTCTTTCCAATCGTATATCCTAAAGGCCAAACACCTGATTTCCCGTCTTTTCCTTTGTAATTGGGATTAACACCCGAATTTGCTAAAGGTAAAAAGCTCACATACCATGGCAAATCAGCCAATCTTCTTTTATTTTCAATCAAATCCCTGAAATAAATGAATCTGTAAACACCCTGAAAAATAGAATCGTTGCGGCCATCTAAAACCCGTTTACATTCCGAAATCAATGAGGTGTCCGTAATATTCAAAGAAAGGCCGCGCTTTTTGATTTCACGCAAGCCTGAAACTACTTCAGAGGTAGAAGATGATGGTAAAAAAGAGGATTGTCCAAACGCAATTGAACCACTCAAAAACAATATAGAAATTGCAAAGCGCTTAACAAAAAACATCATTTGCTGAACTTCAAAACTTCCGAAGAAAGGTCAAACAACTTGATGTCTTCACCGGGTTTAGTCATCAACTGAACGCCCATGGGTAAACCGCTTTGAGTTTTAAACATAGGAATGGAAATCGCTGGGTTGCCTGCTAAGTTGGCCTGCACAGTAAATAAATCAGCCAAATACATAGATACAGGGTCTTTTGACTTCTCTCCCAACTTGAATGCAGGGGTAGAAGTAGTAGGAATCAATATGGCATCAGCGCTTTCTAAAGTTTTCAAAGTCTCATTTTGTATGATTCTTCTCACTTTTTGTGCTTTTTCATAATAGGCATCGTATTGATCAGATGATAACACAAAGGTTCCCAACATGATTCTACGTTTAACTTCAGGTCCAAATCCTTCAGAGCGAGAAAGTACGTATGTAGATTCTAAATCAGAGGCATTTTGACTTCTAAAACCGTACATCATTCCCGAATAACGCGACAAATTGCTGCTTGCCTCTGCTGTAGTCAACACATAATAGGCTGGCACCAAATGATCTAGTAAAGGAAAATCAAAATAGGTAATTTCATGGCCTGCATTTTCCAAATCAGACAACAAGGTTTTAAATGATACAGCCACTTCAGGATCAATTCCTTCATGCTCTACTGCTTGTTTCATCACTGCAAACCGCAACTTAGTAAACCCAGAAACTTCAGCAGAATTAGACTTTGGCCAAACAGGAATGCTATTTTCTTGCAACATACTGGCATCATGTCCATCTGCTCCACTCATGATGGAAGTGAGCAAGGCACAATCTTCCAATGAATGCGTCATGGGGCCGATTTGATCAAAACTTGAAGCATAAGCAAGTAAACCCCATCTGGAAATTCTTCCATAGGTTGGTTTCAGTCCAAAAATACCATTGAATGCTGCGGGTTGTCTGATGGAACCTCCGGTATCTGAACCCAAGGCGGCATGGCACATACCCGCGGCTACTGCAACTGCACTTCCACCGCTAGAACCTCCGGGCACTCTTTCAGGATCAAAGGCATTTTTTACAGGTCCGAACGCTGAATTTTCATTAGATGCTCCCATTGCAAATTCGTCGCAATTGGTTCTTCCTATAAAAATAGCATCAGCATCATACAATCGCTGAACAGCTGTTGCCGTAAATACCGACTCAAACCCATCCAATATTTTCGAAGAATTGGAAACCTTATGGCCTTTGTAAGCCATATTGTCTTTTAAAGCAATGACTGCACCAGCCAACGGGCCAGCAGTTCCTGCCTTTATTTTTAAATCTATTTCTACCGCTCTTTCACGAGCCTCAACATCCCAAACTTCCAAGAAGGCATTGAGATCTTTCTTCGTTTCGATGACCGACAAATAATTATCTACCAACTCAACACAAGTTGTTGAGCCCGATTCTATTGCAGAACGGATTTCCGAAATTTGGGTAAACGATTTCAAGATTACTTCTCGCTGGTTTTGTCTTCGTTCATTCCTTTTTCAATTTCAGAACGAATTCCATCTTTGGCATCTTTAAATTCTCTAACTCCACGTCCTAAACCGCGCATCAATTCAGGAATTTTCTTTCCGCCAAACAACAACAAAACAATCAAGGCAACGATTATGATCTCTTGACCACCCATACCGAGGAACATTAAACTACTCATGTGAAATGAATTATTGAAACAAAGATACACATTATTGCGCATTAGACATTCGTCCAATTGGCTTTGTCGTTAGGATTGAACTGCCAAGGCGCACCATTGTTTTCCATATTCGTAAACATAGAATTCAATTCACTTGGTGCTGCACTTTGTTCCATTACCAGATATTGACGCATTTGAACAATGATATCTACCGGATTGATGTTTACCGGACAAGCATCTGCACAAGCATTGCAAGTGGTACATGCCCATAATTCTTCGGCAGAAATATAACTGTGTAAGTCTTTTCCATCATCTACTTTTACCGTAGAATTTTGTGTATCCATGGCCTTTCCTACCTCTTCTAATCGATCGCGGGTATCCATCATAACCTTTCTAGGACTCAATAGTTTTCCAGTCAAATTCGCAGGACAAACACTGCTGCAACGGCCACATTCCGTGCACGTGTAGGCATCCATGAGGTTTTTCCAAGTTAAATCATTCACATCACGGGCACCAAATCCAGCGGGAGCTTCATATCCTTCTGGTGGCTGCGCGGATGGATCCATCATGAGTTTAACCTCTGTGGTAACAGATGACATGTTCGCAAACTCGCCTTTGTTCTTCAAAGAGGAGAAGTAAACATTGGGAAATGCCATGATGATGTGCCAATGTTTACTGAAGGGCACGTAATTTAAGAACAATAAAATTCCTATGAAATGCACCCACCAAAGACCGCGTTCCATAAGGTGAAGTGCAGAATCTGAAAATCCATCAAAAAACGGCACCAAAAACTTACTTACGGGAAAGGAACCATGAGCTTCCATTACACCTCTAGATTGAAGCACTTGCTCAGCAGCATTCATTTTCAAAAGGGCACCCATCAAGATGATTTCAACAACTAAAATGATGGTCGCATCTTTGGTAGGCCAACCGGCCATCTCTCTCATGGTGAAACGGGGAACCTTTGTAACGTATCTGCGTCCCAAGAAAACCACACAAGCCAAAATGACACCAAAGGCCAATATTTCAAAAAATCCGATTGCAAAATTATAGACCTTACCAAGAGGCGCTGCGAATAGGCGATGAGTTCCTAGCAATCCATCAAGAATAATTTCAAGAACTTCAATGTTTATTAGAACAAACCCGGCATAAATGAGAATGTGAAAAAAGCCGGCCACGGGTCTTCTCACCATTTTACTTTGGCCCATGGCCACAAAAAAGGTTTGTTTCCAGCGTTCGGAAGCGTTATCTGACAAGTCAATGTCTCGACCTAGATTGATGTTTCGCTTGATTTTGGATACACTTTTCCAAAAAAAGTAAATTCCCGTTCCCAAGGAAAGGGCAAACAAAATCTGTGAAATCCACTGCATTAGGGCGAAAATAATAAAAATCAGTCGTTCACCAACCGTACTACCTCAAATACCTCCGCATATCTACGAGCTACTTGAACCCCTCTCATTCTCAACTGACTGCGCAAAAACTCTTCATTAGCGTAAGGTCTGTGAGCCTGACTTTGATATTGATTTAAGGCGTTTATTTTACAAATAACATCTTGTTCTTCAACAATTTCAAAAGCACACGTATTGAAATTCAAATTGTTCCATGGCAATTCATAACTTATCACATTGTGAAACTTGAAAGCCCTCAGAGCCTCTTCCGCAATGGTTTTGTGGTCTTGATGAATATCGTTCAATGATGGAATTAAAACCGTATCGGGTTTATATTCTTCTCTTAATTGAATAAGTAAATCTAGAATTTCTTGTCGGTGATAATTAAACGTTCTCACTTCAAACCTATGTAAAATCAAATTCTCAGGTTTGATTCCCAAAGCCGCTGTGGCCCCTTTAACCTCTTGAATCAATATGTCTTTTGGAAACTGCGGCAGCACACTTTGCTCACAAGCACTAAAAGCCACATATACTACCTCTTTTCCTTGACGCACCAACTTAGCGACAGAAGCTCCGCAGCCCAATTCCCCGTCATCGGTGTGCGGCGATAATAGCAGAATTTTATTGCCTAACATAAAATCAAATTTACCACAAAGGTTTAAATTCTTCCATATCGGCTTTACGGTGTATGATTTTCAATATTTCTTTAGGCAATTTAACCTTAACAGATTGATTCAGAGCTTCAATGGAAACCATGATATAATTGTCGTCGCCCATTTTGAAAATTTCTGCTTCCTGTCCCTTTAACGGACCGTCTAACACTTCGGCAATATCTCCCACTTCAAACCGCTCATTGGCAGATATTTCAGAAATATTATAGCCCAATTCAACAAATTGGCGGATCAAATTGATCTGTTTATCTGCTACAACGGCATCTTTTCCGTTGTGTCTAATGAACTTTACAACACCCGGAGTGCGTAAAACTATATCTCGTTCAATTTCATTTGGACGAACAAAAATATAGCCATTAAACAAGGGCATTTCTACCCACTTTTTTCGGTCTTTCCAAAATCTCAAACTCTTGTATAAGGGCAAATAATGCTCTACCCTTGCCTTTTCTAAGTATGTAGAAACCTTCTTTTCTTGTCTACTAGAAGTGTAAATTACCTTCCATCTAAGTTCAGACTGGTCGATTCCTTCCATATTTATCCAAAGTTAAACCCTGCGGCTGTTTGAATCAATGTTTTTTTGCAATCTTCCACCAATTCTTTTACAACAGACTCAGCCGTAGTAATCTCATGTATATTCGCTGAAACTTGGCCAATTTCCAATTCACCATTTACTAAGTCTCCTTCAAACATGCCCTTCTTTGCTCTTCCACGACCCAATAACTCAGCCAATTGCTCTTTACTGAAATTTTGTGCATAGGCCTCCTGAACTTCCTGGTAAAAGGCATTTTTTATCAACCTTACAGGCGTCAATTCCTTCAAGGTCAATTCAGTAGCCCCATCTCCTGCGTCAACCACTGATTGCTTAAAATTCTGATGCGCACTGCTTTCCACAGTTGCAACAAACCTACTTCCAACCTGCACCCCTTGGGCACCTACACAGAGTGCCGCCGCCATAGCTTGACCGCTCCCAATTCCACCCGCTGCTATCACAGGAATTTTTACGGTATTACAAATCAACGGAATCAAACACATGGTTGTTGTTTCTTCCCTTCCGTTATGTCCGCCCGCTTCAAAGCCTTCCGCAACAATGGCATCCACTCCTGCCTCTTCGGCTTTTATCGCAAACTTTTGATTAGCAATAACATGCACCACGATGATGCCTTTTTCTTTTAGCTGGGACGTGTATTTTGCTGGATTTCCGGCGGATGTAAATACAATTTTCACCCCTTCTTCGGCAATGATCTGTAAATGTTCATCAATGTTTGGATACAACAACGGAACATTGACCCCAAAAGGCTTGCTAGTTGCTGCTTTACATTTTTGAATCTGCTCTCTCAAGATCTCAGGATACATACTTCCCGATCCCAACAATCCCAATCCACCTGCATTGCTTACTGCAGAGGCTAGCTCCCAACCTGAACACCAAATCATACCGCCCTGAACAATGGGGTATTGAATTCCAAATAATTCAGTAATGGAATTTTTCATGGGTCTAAAATTACCCTTCTACAACTACACCCATTTTTGAGAACTTTTCAATGCGCTGCATTACAAGATCTTCCTTATTTATGGATGATAGTTCATTTAATTCCTTTAAAATTGATTCCTTCAATGAGATATAGGCCTCATCAGGATTGTGATGAGCACCACCAATGGGTTCCTTTATGATTGAATCAATCAAACCGTTGCCTAACATGTCAGCTGAAGACAGCTTCAAGGCATCTGCTGCCAATTCTTTCTTATCCCAAGTTCTCCATAAAATACTTGAGCAGCTTTCTGGCGAAATAACGCTGTACCAAGTGTACTCCATCATCAATACCCTGTCGCCCACTCCTATTCCTAAAGCTCCACCAGATGCTCCTTCACCTATAACAATACATACAATAGGCACTTCTAAAGTAGCCATCTCAAATAAATTCTTTGCAATTGCCTCGCCTTGTCCGCGTTCTTCAGCTTCCAATCCAGGGCTTGCACCTGGAGTATCAATCAATGTTACTACAGGAACATTGAATTTCTCAGCCAACTTCATCAACCTCAATGCTTTTCTATAGCCTTCTGGATTGGGCATTCCAAAGTTTCTCAACTGACGTTGTTTGGTATTTCTTCCCTTTTGTTGACCAATGATCATTACGGGCTTACCATCAATTTTGGCAAATCCACCTACAATGGCTTTATCGTCTTTAATTTGTCTATCGCCATGCAGCTCAACAAATTCAGTACAGATATTTTCAATATAGTCAAGGGTATATGGACGCTCTGGGTGTCGGCTTATTTGTACTTTTTGCCAACCACTTAAACTTGCATAAACTGCATGTTGCGCCTCTTTGATCTTACCTTGAATGGTAGAAATCATATCAGACATGTCCAATTTACCCTCTTCATGGGTTTTTTGGGCTTTGTCTAATTGTAAATAAAGATCTTGAATGTCTTTCTCAAAGTCAAACCAAACGGTATTTGTCATGTTCAATAGATTAATAGGCGCTTATTCAGCGCAACTCGAATATAAGAAATGATTAAATTAAACCCAATCCATAGCCATGGCCAATCCGCCGAAAAACGTAGGCAGACCCAACCAAAACGCTTCTGGAAGGAAAATGGTAAAGTAAGTCAAAGCAATTCCGCTAATGACCATCATCGCCCAATACTTGGTGTTGTTGCGTTTTTCGTTACTCATAGTGGTCGCGAAGATAATAAGAAATACCAACATCTTTCCAATATCTGCTGAAACGCGTCCCCCAAATTGGCTCATCTATCTCACTATCAGTATGTTTCAAATATTGTTTTGCTGTTTTTTGGGGGACATTTACACCGGCAAGCAACAACGCCGAAGTTGTGCCTTGCAATCTAGGGTTGACTTCTAAAAGCTTATAATTTCCTTGCTCATCTGCTCTCCATTGTACACCAATGGGACCCTCTAAATCTAAACTCAGAATTAACTTTTTTGTTAACTCTATCAAAGTCTCATTATTCTCAATAACCCCGGCAACACTAATACCTCCCACCATTTTATCTCTACTTCTCGGCACACAAAGTAGAATTTTATTTTCATAGACCAAAGCATCAACACTGTACTCTTTACCCGGTAAATATTCCGTTAATAGTAGCTCTAAGTCATCATTGAATGCTTTTTCTAATCGTATTTTCCATTCACTCAATGTCATCCAAATTTCTCCTGGCTTATTGATTGAGTAGTATAAATCGTTTTCAAAACATACAAAACCCAAACCACGAGACCCATTACCCTCTGTTGGCTTAAAACAAACTTTATGCCCTTCATTTAACAACCTGCTAGCTTCATTTTCAAATTGGCCCCAACTTTTTACTAATGAGCCCTTAGGCACCGGAATATGTTGATTCTCAGCCCATTCTTTAAGCAATGCCTTATTATTGGCAATGGTCAGTTTTTTTAAATCACTCACTACGACTTTAGCACCCAATGCTTGAATCTCAGATTTATATTTCGCTAAAACTGAGAGTTCACGCGTAGTGATCGGCAATACTAAATCAATCTTCTCATTGATAATTATTTGCTTCACTTTAAACAAATAGTTATCTTCTTCATATGATGGAGGCATCAAATAAAATTGATCAGCCAAAGATTTACCGTAAGCATGTTCATTGGAGTCACCTGCCACAACATAGGCAAAATTGTCCTGTTTCAAACATTGAAATATCCCCCCAAAACCAGGAGCACCAGCACCAGAAGGAATAAAAATGCGTGGTTTTGTTACAGACATCGAACAAAAATAGGAAATAACCTGCCTTCCGTCGTTATAATCAATTTAATAGATGTTGAAATATTATCTTTGCAGAAAATTGATTATGAGCACTCATACCTATATTTCAGATCTTAAAAAAGCTATTGGATCAACCGTCACGCTCAAAGGCTGGGTTTCCAATAAAAGAGAGGGTAAAGGAATAGCCTTCATCGTATTACGCGACGGAAGTGGATATTGCCAATGCGTTGTAACCGAAGAAAATTCAGGTGCTCAGAATCTAGAAATTGCTCAATCAACTGCCTTAGAAACGTCAGTAGAAATCACTGGATTAGTGCTTGCTGATGAAAAACAAATTGGCGGTGTTGAAGTTCAAGTGAATACCATTAAAATCGTTGGAGAGAGCATTGATTATCCCATTGCAAAAAAAGAACACGGCATCGAATTTTTGATGGACCAACGCCATTTGTGGCTGAGAAGTACTCGCCAATGGGCCATCATGAAAATCAGAAACACCATCATCTTTTCTATTCATAAATATTTCCAATCAGAAGGTTTCGTTCAAATGGATGCTCCTATTTTTACGGGCAATGCTTGCGAAGGAACCAGCACCCTTTTTGAAACTGATTTCTATGGAGCCCCTGCATATTTAAGCCAAAGCGGTCAACTTTACGGAGAAGCTATGGCCATGGCTATGGGTAAAATTTATACTTTTGGTCCAACATTTAGAGCTGAAAAATCTAAAACCCGCCGACATTTATCAGAGTTCTGGATGATTGAACCCGAAATGGCTTTCTACGATATCTTCCAAAACATGGATTGTATTGAAGGAATGCTTCAAACAGTCATCAAAGATGTTTTAGATCAGTGTCAAGAAGAATTAAAAACGATCGGCAGAGATACAGCCATGCTAGAATCTTCCCTTAAACCTTTTCCTCGCATGACCTATGATGACGCAGTAAGCATTATCAAAGGCCAAAAACCCGTAAATGGTATCTACTCCATTCAACTCCTAGAAGGTGAGCAAAAAGCGGCTGAAGCTAAAATAGAAGATATTGATGCTGAGATTGCCGACAAAGAACAACAAATAAACTCAGGTGGGCTGAAAAAAGGACAAATAAACTTCTTCACTACCAAAATCATTCAATTGAAACAAGAACGCGCAGATCTAGAAGAAGATTTACGCAACATCCCCACATGGTTAGAAAGTGCTCGTAACTTCACTTATGGCGATGATTTCGGCGGAAGTGATGAAACTGTATTGACAAAATTATTCGATTCCCCCGTAATGGTGTATGATTGGCCCCACGAAGTCAAAGCATTCTACTTAAAACGTAATCCCAACGATGCCCGTTTCGCAAGAGGTGTAGATGTTTTAGCTCCCGAAGGATACGGTGAAATTGTGGGTGGTGGCGAACGTGAAACCAATGTAGATTCTCTTGTTGAAAAAATCAAAGAACACGAATTACCCATGGAAGCTTTTGAATGGTATTTAGACCTCCGCAGATACGGCTCAGTACCCCACTCAGGATTTGGATTAGGTTTAGAGCGCGTAGTTACCTGGATTTGCAAGTTGAAACACGTAAGAGAATCTATTCCATTCCCAAGAATGTATGGTAGGTTAACACCATAAATAAAAAAAGCCGCTCTTTTGAAGCGGCTTTTTTTTATCTCTGAATCAAACCTTTAGAATAACTCTAACTTAGAGAACAAATCTTTCCCAGTTGCTGGAACATTTGCACTGTTAGCGTTAATCTCTGATTGAGGAATCAAGAAACGTGCAGGATGCTGAGTGGTACCTTGATTTAAAGGAATACCCACAGCATTGTTGGTTCTGCGCATGTCAGAGAACGTCTCAATTTGTCCGAATAAAGACACGTACTTCTCTTCTAAAATTTCTTTCAAAAGAGCTGCAGATTGATCGGCACCATCCTCAATTTGTCCAGGACCGAAATCTGCCAAATCATAAGCATCAAAACCACCATAGGTGTTATTGTTCACAGTACGAACGTTATTCAAATGGTCTAAAGCCTTAGAATTATCTCCCAATCTAGCATGGCATTCAGCTATAATTAATTCATTTTCAACATAAGTAACTAAATCATAGTTTGATGTTGCATAAAAAATACCATACATGTTGGGATCTAAAGGCGTAGCATAATCAGGCAAGAAATACCACTCATAACGAGCTCTCTCATCTGTTTTTGAATTGAAGCGGCTGGTTGGACTCAAAGTATCTATTAACGATACGATATGAGCACCATCACAGCTCAAGTAACCTGTGCGGTTCCAATCCAAGAAATCATAATAAAGATTCCAAGCACCAGGTGTTTCCTGTGAGTGGTCAGCCTTGAGATCTTGGCCCTCCAAAACTCCATTTTGAGCAGCAGCCAAAGCACCGGCATAATCCTTCTTACGCAGTAAAGCACGAGCTTTCAATGTGTTTGCAACTTGTGCCCAATCGAAGCCCGCAACGTATGCGGCACCATATGCAGAACTTCCTGCCATGTTTGGAATTACTTCATCCAATAAGTCAATGCAATATTGATGAATATCACTCATCTTATCATACTTAGGCGTCAAAATATTGTCGTTACAAGCTTCGCTTTGGGGAATATCGCCAAATAAAGAACTTGCCGTTAACAACAAATGAGCCTCAGTAATTGCAGCCACACCGTACAAAGTTTTATTACCGCCTTTTGTAGCTTTTTCTTTTACAATACGACATTGTGCAATACCTTCAGCATACAAAGTACCCCAGATATTATCAAAATCTCCGGCAGTCATTTTGTAACTTTGGTATGAAACATATTGTCTGTCATAACCAGTGAAATATCCAGAGAAAATACCCGCCATACGAGCAGCTTCTCCTTCTTGAAACAAGACATTAGCCATTTGAGCTCCTGTAATCATCAGCTCGCCAGAGGCATCACTGAACTGATTGGGGTTCTCTTTATTTATTTCATCAATGTCTTTTTGGCAAGAATTCAATCCGAACATCGTCAGACCAAGTGCCAAAGGAATTATTAAACTCTTTTTCATTTTACTTTTCATTAAATTTTAACACTAAGACTGAAGATGTACGACTTGGTACCTGGGTTGTTAAAATAATCCAAACCACGTCCATTAGTAACACCCGTTAAATTGGTCTCTGGATCAACACCCAATTGAGGTGAGTTAGTCCAAAGTGCCAAGTTCCTACCTGTGAATCCAAGGCTTGCACCTGGAATATGAAGAGCTTTGCATACCGATTCAGGCAATTGGTAGCTTAGGCTCAATTCGCGTAAACGAACCCATGAAGCATCATAAATGAATTGCTCCCCTACAGGTCCAAATCCACCACCCAAGCTCGTATACCAATACTGATCTAATAATACATCACCAGCTCCAAAATCTTTTAAGTTACCTCTAACTGTATAAGTACCATCAGCATTTGGCGTAGCAAATTGATCAACAGTTACACCACGAATGTTTTTCACCTGAGCAGCTTTATCAGCAGACAAGGTAACTTCATTTGCAGTTTCAACTGATACACCAAAATTGTTCATGATACCATACGTACCGCCCCACATTTGATTGCCTTGGCATGCCTCAAACAACACGTTTAGAGTCAATCCTTTGAAAGTCAAGTTGGTTCCGATTGCACCTCTCCACGTAGGGTTAGGGTCACCCAATAATCCTTCTTCAGGCGCTTGTTGAGGGAATCCGTTAGCATCTAAAACCAATTTATCGTTTTCATCTCTCAACCATTTTCCACCCCAAAGAGCACCCATTTGCTGGCCTTCAATTGCACGTGAAGAAGTACCAGTAAATCCTTCTAAGAAAATTGATTTAGAACCAGCCAAACTGACAACCTCATTCTTATTAGAACCGATGTTACCATAAATGTTCCACTGTAAATTATCCTTCTTAATTGCTGCAAAATTCACATCTAATTCATAACCAGAGTTTTTCATTTCCGCAGCATTGCTCCATTGATTGGTGTAACCTGTAGATGCAGGTACTGCTACTGCCAAAATAATATCTTTGGTATTATTCATGTAGTAAGTAGCTCCCACACTTAAACGGTTGTCTAAGAATTTCAAATCAGCACCAAATTCTGTTTCGCGCTTCATTTCTGGACGAATATTCGGATTTCCTCTTGTGGTACTTCTGTAAATAGATCCTCCAAAATAAGAAGCATCCATAATTTCACCCCAACCTGATGCAGAACCTGCACTTACATAATTGGTTCCCCAAATGTATGCCGGAGGTGCAATACCCACTTGTCCCCAAGAAGCTCTCAACTTACCGTATGACATTCCAGGAACTTTCACATCTTTAGAGAATTCATAGCTCAAACTTGCACTAGGTGATAAGAATCTATCTGCAAAAGTACTAGCACGCTCAGATGCGGCAGCTAATTGCAAGAAAAACTTATCCTTCATTGCAAAATCAAAGGTTCCATAAACTCTGTTATTTAAAATTCTACTCACGGAATTAAACGGAGTCATATTTTCAGAAGTTGAATTGTTAAAGGCAAATCGATCTTGGTCTTTAATGATAAAATTTAAAGCCGAACCTCCAATTTGATAGAAATTTCTATCAGTAGCTAAATAACCCAAAGTCGCATCCAAAGTGATATTCTCATTGATCTTGTGAGTAGATTGGTTGATCAAATGAAGACTCAATTCAGATTCGGTAATCATAGCATCTCCAAAAGTACCAGTGGCATTGCTACCCGCTGAACGAACAGGAAAATAAGTGATCCTTCTGTCTGAAGATTGGTCATATCCAACTCTTGCAATGAAATTGGCATTTTTATTCCACTTGTATGAAGCCTCAGGTGTTACAATGAAACGAACTACATCGCTTGTATTCACTTGATTGTTTAATGTCCAACCTGGATTGTTATACGTTGGAACGGCATCCCCCATATAACGTCTGTAACCACGATGAGCCCCAAATGTTGCAACGCCAGCCGCATTGTAATAAGTACCTTCAAAAATGCGGTTATCAAAATCTGGTGGAGTTCTCAAATAACCTAAGTAAAGTCCATTTAAATTAGACCCTTGTTGGATACGATTTGAGAAGATCTTCGCCAATGTACTTTTCATACTTAATGTCAATTTTTCGTTGGCATTGTATGAAAAATTCAATCTTCCTGTTGTTCTGCGATAGTCTGAATTACCATTCAAGACCCCTTTTTGATCCCAATCAGAAACTGAGAAGAAAATAGAACCTTTTTCATTTGCAGAAGAGATTGAAAGATTGTTGTTCCAAGTGGTTCCTGTGCGGAAAACTTGATCGCGGTTGGCTTGGTTGTAAATAGTTTTATCGCCTTTTTTAGTAATAGGATAAATCTTTGTTCCGTCAGCTGCTTCAAAATAAGCACCTGTAGTATTCAATTCATCTGTTCCCGTACGATTTGAAATTTTATCTCCCCAACTATTAGCGACATTCGCTGCCCATTTACCCGCAGAACCTTGACCGAATTTGTCTTGTTTTTCAAATTCACGGTTTACTTCATCCATGGCTAATTGGCTATTGAATTCAATACTCAACCCCTTTTTACCTTTCTTGGTTGTAATCATAATTACACCATTTGCAGCACGAGTTCCCCAAATAGCAGCAGCTGCTGCACCTTTAAGAATCTCAATGTTCTCAATATCAGAAGGGTTAATGTCATTTAAACGAGATTGTTGTACAACCCCATCTACACCCCCACCTAAACTTGAGTTACTAACAGGAACACCGTCAACCACAATTAGCGGCTGATTTGAACCGGTTACCGTATTCTGACCACGAATTTGAATGTAGGCTCCTGCACCTGGATCACCCGTTGAACGAGTAATTTGTACATTTGAAGCCTTACCTGTCATGGCCTGAATAATACCACTCTCACCAGAAGAAACAATACTTTTGCTCTTAATTTGCGAAACACCGTAACCGGTTTTCCGCGTGCTGGTGGTCAAGCCGGTTGCGGTAATCGTTACCTCACCGACGTTTACTGTGTCCCCATCGGTAGACTGTGCTTGCGCCCTATCAGACACAAACAAAGCCAACCCCAACAGGGTCAGTACTGGAATTTTACTAAACGTAATTTTCATAATCATATGATTTTAATTTAACAGCGTAAAATGCAATTATGGAATAATTTCTGAGAATTCATAATTTTTTTGTCTAATTTTTTTCGACAAAAAATCCAAAAAGTGCGACTAACGTCAAATAGTGTTATTTTTATTTGATTGATTTTCAATTTTTTAAAATTTTACGACTGAAAATTTCTGTTTTAATATTTAAATACATTTTAGCAAATCTTATGTTGATTATTAAATCATCAATTCAACATATGCGTTATTTGTCGAACTTTGTATTATGCTAGATTTCCACAACCACGTGTTACCAGGAATTGACGATGGATCACCTGACCATGAAACTACCCTTTTGTTGGTCAATGGACTAAATACACTGGGTTTTGATAGCATAAAAGGGTCTCCCCACATCATTGCTGATACTCACCCTAATAATTTAGAAAGCATTTCGAATGCTTTTGACTCAGCCAATCATTTCCTTCATGAAAATAACCAAAATTCACTAATCGGTTTCTCGGCTGAACACATGATAGATGATGTATTCATGTCAAAAATCAAAAATAAAGAACCATTACTTTGCGTAAAAGATAAAAATATACTCGTTGAATTGTCTTATGCTCAAAAACCAGATCATCTAGAAAGTGTAAGTTTCCAGCTTCAAATTGACGGGTACATACCAATCTTGGCACATCCTGAAAGGTATCCCTACTACCACAAAGATTACAAAAACACTTATACGTATTTAAAAGACTTAGGGTTTGATTTTCAACTCAACTTACTCTCTCTTACACCTTATTACGGAAAAGATGTTCAGCAAATTGCTGAAAGACTTCTTGATGAAGGATTTTACGATTACGCTTGCACCGACCTTCACCATATCCGGCATCTAGAAGCCCTAAATACATTCTTTACAAAAGATTCTCTTGAAGAGCTCTTTACAAAGCACAAGCTTCGCAATGAAGAATTGATATGAAGTCTTTGGTCTAGGGTCCATAGTCCAAAGTCGGTAGTCTAAGGTCCATAGTCCAAAGTCGGTAGTCCAGGGTCCATAGTCCAGGGTCCATAGTCCAAAGTCGGTAGTCCAAGGTCCATAGTCCAAAGTCGGTAGTCCAAGGTCCATAGTCCAGGGTCCATAGTCCGAAGTCTGAAGCCTAGTACCTAATCCAGAGCCCCCCAATACCCAAAACCCGACCCCCGAAACCCGATACCCGACCCCCGAAACCCGAAACCCGAAACCCGTCACCCGATACCCGATACCTAGTAATTAGTACCCAAAAATATCTTTGGTACTCAACTTGATTACCTTTCCATATTTTGCTAAATCTTCTTCCTTGATTCGATCTTTGCTAGCAACTACACACATGGCATATATTTTACCCGATATGTTTTGTTTGTGATACTCTGAAATGTTGTCGAATTTCAAAGTTTGTACCAAATTAAAACCCGTTTTAACCGGATCTTCAGTAATATTCATTTGTTGCATGTAGTACATATAACCAACTCTGTCTTCTGGCATAATGCGATAAGTGCGAAGGTTATTCAAGATGCTGTTTTTTGACATCTCGAAGATCTGCTCATTCATAGGCAATGCACCAATGAGTTCATTCATTCCCGAAATGGCATCGTGAAACTTGTCTGATTGAGTACCTACAAAAGCGGTAAACGAAAAATCACCGTCTGGCTTATTTGGAATCCCAACCGATGCATAAGTGCTGTAGGCCAAGGCCTTCGACTCCCTGATGGTTTGAAATACTACAGAACTCATATCACCACCAAAATATTGATTAAAGGCATTTACCAATGGTGTCACCTTCGAATTGTAACTGCCAATCTTTGTGTACCAATAAATACTCGATTGTACTTGAGGGTAATCAGTAAAGTAGACAACAGGCTTAGTAATATCTTGCAATTTGAACTTTTGACTAACAGTTTCCGGAATTACTTTGAAAGAACTGCCTACCCAACCCGTTTTTGACAATAATTTCTCCACCTGAGCCAAATCTGTTGGCCCGAAATAAGAAACTTGACGCGTTGCACTAAGCCAGACCTTTCTTACTTTAAATAACTCTTCGGCCGTTATACCTTTTAATTGAGCGTTTGACAAAATATAAGTACGAGGATTGAATGCTCCGTACTTCATGTAGTTACTTAATGCACCAGCAATGGCCTGTGGATTTGTCTTGCTGTTTTCACGAGACTGAAGAATATCTGAAACCAATTCTTCTAAAACCTCTTTGTTTTTCTCTGGAGAATTGATCAAAGATGTCAATAAAATCATTGCAGAATCCATATTTTCTTGTGGTCCAGATAAGGTTATGAATGAGTGTTCATTTCCAACAGAAACAGAATAATTACAACCCCAATGATAAAACTTTTTAGAAATTTGCTCAGCAGTTAACTTTCCGTTTCCAATCAACGAAAAATACGAACCCAACATTCCAGCCGTTAGATTGTGGTATTGACCATAGTTCAAACGCACACTCAAATTGAACAACCTATTTTCAGTGTTTTTAACCGTATAAATGGGGGTATTTTTAACCATTCTCGTATCAATCTTTCCATCAAAAAATTCCGGCTCAATATCTTTGGGTTTTTTAGTCAACCAATTAGCTAAAAACTCACTTTGTTTGTCTCTATTAAGTTCAACAGGATTGATTTCAGGTTTAACAATCTTGACGTTCACTGGAGTTTCACCTTTATATTTATAGATTGCCACTCGGTCATTTCCGAAATATTCATTGGCAACCCTGATAATTTCTTCCTTAGAAATTTGCGACATTTCCCACAACTCATTGATGGCCTTTTGATGATCAATACCTTTGATGAAATTATCCATCAAAAACATGCAACGTGTTCCATTATCCTTGTATGCATTCAATTCGCTGATCTCTTTGTTTAAAATAATGTCTTTAACCAAATTAAAATCAAATTCTCCGCGCTTCAAACGTTCAATTTCATTTAATACCAATGACTTAACTGTATCTAATGATTGACCAGATTTAGGTTGACCGTATATATAAAACAAGGAATGGTCTTTCATGTCTTCAATAGAACTTCCCGCTTCCAAAACCAGTTGTTTTTGGTTCAGGTTTAAATCAATCAATCCAGCATTGGAATTACTTAAAATTAAATCAACCAATTTAGCCGTTATCAAGTCTTTTGTACCCGCCGCAGGAAGTTTATATCCGAGCATAATCATCTCTTGACTCGGACCAGTAACTTCTACTTTGCGTTCTACATTTCTTGGTTCCTCATCTTCAAATTTATACTCTGGAACATCCTTGCTTTGCATGTACGCAAATTGCTCGTATACCTTATTTGCAACTTCATCCGCATTAAAGTCCCCAGAAAGAATAATCGCCATATTATTGGGCACATAATAGGTCTCGTAATACTCTCTTATGGCTTTTAACGAAGGATTTTTCAAATGTTCAATGGTTCCAATGGTGGTTTGTTTGCCGTAGTTATGGTTCTTGAAAAGTTCCGCAAACAACTGTTCCCAAACTTGCGACATATCTCTATCGATGGAAATATTCTTTTCTTCATAAACCGCTTCCAACTCGGTGTGGAACAATCTAAATACCGGATTTCTATACCTTTCAGATTCCAGGCTCAACCACTGATCAACCGCATTCGATGGAATATCGTTGATATAAACGGTCATATCATTTGATGTAAACGCATTGGTTCCTTGGGCACCCATTGCTTGACACATTTTATCAAATTCATTGGCAATAGAATGCTTTGCAGCCAACTGACTCACGCTATCAATCTGACGATAAATATTCTTACGAACACCTTCATCGGTGGTATGGTTATATTTTTCATAAAGAGCTTCAATTTGATCCAAAAAAGGCTTCTCCTTACTAAAATCTTGCGTTCCGTATTTATCTGTACCCTTAAACAGCAAATGCTCCAAATAATGCGCCAATCCGGTATGATCAGCCGGGTCATTCTTCGAACCCGTTTTCACCGCAACCATGGTATAGATTCTTGGTGAACGCTTATTTTCAGATGTAATCAATGTCAAACCATTATTTTTAAAAGTATAATGACGTGTCTTCATTGGGTCGTTATTGTAAACCCTAACATCCCATTTATCATTGCTCGAAGTACTGTATGAACTGATTCTATTTTGGCTCTGAAGGATATTAACAGCCCCTATAAACCAGAGAACTACAACAAAAATTGATTTTCTGAACATACTACAAATCTAAGATATTATCTTTGAAATGGTAGCGGGTAGCAGGTAGCAGGTAGCAGGTAGCAGGTAGCAGGTAGCAGGTAGCAGGTAGCAGGTAGCAGGTACCGGGTGCCGGGTAACGTAACCCAGACCAATGACCATGTACTATAGACCATGTACCATGTACCAGGTACCATAGACCATAGACCATAGACCAATGTTCACCCTACTCTCAACCGGAAGCAACCAAGGAAACTCTCTCGAAATTTTGAGTAAAGCAAATACGCTAATCGAAAAACATGCAGGTATCATTACTAAACAATCGTATGTATACAAAACTGCTGCTTGGGGAAAAACCGACCAACCTGATTTTTACAATCAAGCATTAGCCGTCGAAACACCGTTTTCACCTTTACTGCTATTTAGAAAATTACAACACATTGAACAACAATTAGGCAGAAAGAGAATAGAAAAATGGGGACCGCGAATTATCGATATTGATATCATATTCTTCGATAAGTACATTCTAAAAAATGATTTATTGACGGTTCCGCACCCCGAAATGCAAAATCGCAATTTTGTACTGTTCCCTTTAGCCGAAATTGCGCCCAAATTTATTCATCCCACGCTAAAAATATCACTTGAAACCCTTGCACAAAAATCAGATGATCATTTAAAAGCTGAGAAAATCTATGTTTATTGATTCGGTTTTTCCAACAGTTGAGTGGTATTCAAATAGAATTGAAGAAAAATCTTTTGGAATAAATCCATACGAAAACACGCCGCATTCAGTTCATCACTATCAAATTGCAACGGCACAAGGTCCACAAACATTGATCATCCCGTTGTTAAAAGATACCAAGAATCAACCGTGGGCCTACAGAAAAATCAGCTATCAACATAAATGGATCAAAGAACACCAAAATGCTCTTCAAACCGCTTACGGCAAAAGTCCATTTTTTGAATTTTACGATTATAAAATTTTTCAGGTTTGGAAAAACGAACCCGAAAACATAGGAGAATTATTCATCCAAACGGCGCAAATAATTCACCCCTATTTGGGGTTGGCTCACTTAAATCTTGATTGGGCTGAATCTGAAATCAAAAAAAAGAAAGAAAAAATATCCCCCGAAAAAGAAAAAATATATCCGCAAGTTTTTGCTGATGTGATTGGTTTTCTTCCACATATGAGCATCATAGACCTATTGTTTAATCTCGGCCCAGAGGCGCCTGAACATTGGATTTAAATCTTTGGCACGGTATTTGAAAAACACCAATTCAACTTAGAAACTTAGATTCCTTTTGAACTCAAACTGTGGAAGAGGCTCCCCTAACAGGAAGCCTCTTTTTTTTATTATAACTCGTATCTTTGTTTCATGTCGGGAATTCGGAAATTAGCCTCGCAAACAGCGGTTTACGGCCTAAGTACTATGTTGGGTAGACTGCTGAATTACTTGCTCGTTCCACTGTATACGGGAATTCTTGCTGAAGTTGCTGATTATGGAGTTGTGGGTGTCATGTTCAGTTATGCTAGCTTGTTTGCTGTACTTTTCATGTTTGGACTAGAAACAGCATTTTTTCATTTTTCTCAAAAAAGCGATGAACCCAATCGAGTATTCTCAACTGCCGCAAATTTCTTGATATTCACTGGTTTTATTTGGATCATTCTTGCTCGCACCTTTTCTCAACAAATCATGGATTTTGTTGAATACCCAACTCACCCAGAATATGCAGTTTGGTTTGCAATAATTTTAACTGCAGATGCCATAACCAGTATAGGTTTTGCCAGACTTCGACAAAATGAACAACCCTGGACCTTCGCCATCATAAAGTTTGGTAACATATTCATTAACATTGGTTTAAATGTATTTTTCTTGGTGGTTTGTCCGTATTTTGCATCCAAAGGTCAACTTTGGGCTCAAGATTTGGTTTATTCTAGAAACCAAGTTTCGTTTATTTTCATGGCCAATGTAATTGCAAGTTTAGCCACCTTTGTAATGCTTCTTAAAACTTGGAAAACCATTCGATTAGGAATTGACATAGACTTGCTCAAACGCATGTTAAAGTATAGCTATCCCCTGATTTTTATTGGGTTAGCTGGCATGATCAACGAAACATTTGATAGAATACTATTGAAAAAACTGCTTCCCGATAACATCGCAGACCACGAAGTCAGCATTTACAGTGCATTTTATAAGCTCAGCCTAGTTTTAACGCTCTTTGTTCAGGCCTTCAGATTTGCTGTTGAGCCTTATTTTTTCAAGCAAGCAAAACAATTGAATCCCCAACAGAGCTACGCATATGTCATGAAGTATTTTATTTATGCCGTGACTTTAATCTATTTAGGTACCATCGCAATCTTGCCTTACATCGCCCCAATTTTTATTCAAAATCCTGATTATTTCGCTGATACCAGGGGCATGGAAATTGTACCCATCTTGTTAGCAGCCAACCTGTTTCTAGGAATTTACTATACCCTTTCTGTTTGGTATAAGGTAAGCGAACAGACCAAAATTGGCTCGCTACCTGCTTTTGCTGGTGCTACAATCACCTTGATACTCAATCTCTTTCTCATTCCTAAATTTGGGTTTGTGGGCTCGGCTTATACCACCCTCATCACATACATAGTTATGGTTTTGGCCGGATTCCTACTCAGTCGTAAATATTACCCCATTCCCTACAACCTTAAGCTCATTCTTCCTTTACTCTTGGGATGTTTTCTCTTGGGATGGGTTATTCAACAAATGCCTTCTGATATTTTGGGTGTTTTTTACAGATCTGTTTTGTTTTTCGTCTTTTTCGGGGGAATATACCTCGCCGAAAAGAAGTCGTTAGCTAAAATATAAGTACCATGAGCCAAAAATTAGCCGTTAAAATTATTAACCAATCCAACAATCCCCTTCCAAAATATCAGACCTCACAAAGTGCAGGTATGGACCTTCATGCTAATCTCTCTGAAACAATAAGGCTGCATCCTGGTGAACGCAAATTAATTCCAACAGGGTTGTTCATGGAATTACCCGAAGGATATGAAGCGCAGGTACGTCCGCGTAGCGGACTAGCCCTAAAACACGGCATTAGCGTGTTAAATTCCCCCGGAACCATAGACGCAGATTACCGCGGAGAGATTCAAGTATTACTGATAAATCACTCTCAAGTAGACTTCATAATTAACCACGGTGAACGCATTGCGCAAATGGTTATTGCCAAACACGAACAGGTAAAATGGATTGAAAATGAAGTCCTAAACAACACAGAAAGAGGTGCCGGTGGTTATGGCAGTTCGGGTAAATAACCCGCTATTAATGATTTTTTAACAAAGTATCCCTTAATTTGCAGTCCTTTTTTTGATACGAATACACGCATGAGATTGATCATACCAATGGCCGGAATGGGTAAACGCATGAGACCCCATACCCTTACAACTCCAAAACCTCTTTTAAAAGTTGCTGGAAAGTCAATTGTACATTGGCTGATTGAAGATATCGCCGCTGTTTGCGGTGAAACCATCGAAGAAATTGGTTTTGTAGTAGGTCGTTTTGGTGAAGAAACCGAAAAAGAACTCATCAGCATTGCTGAATCAGTGGGTGCTCAAGGAAAAATCTTTTACCAAGACAAAGCAGAAGGCACAGGTCATGCCATTCTTTGTGCACGTGAATGCCTCAAAGGGGATGTCATTGTTGCATTTGCAGATACCCTTTTCCGTACCAAATTCAATTTAGACAAAACCAAAGACGGTGTTATTTGGGTGCATAAAGTAGAAAATCCCAGTTCTTTCGGGGTTGTTAAATACAACTCAGACAACATCATTACAGATTTTGTAGAAAAACCCCAAGAATTTGTTTCTGATCTCGCAATTATAGGAATTTATTACTTCCAAAGTGGTGAAACTTTAGAAAGCGAACTACAATTTCTCATTGATAACGATATCAAAGAAAAGGGAGAATACCAATTAACCAACGCCATGGAAAACATGAAAAATAAAGGCATGTTATTCGTACCTGGTGCTGTTGATGAATGGTTGGATTGTGGAAATTACAGTGCAACTGTTTACACCAATCAAAGGGTATTGGTAAATAAATCAACTCAATTTGAAGGCGTTGCAAAACGTTTCGGAAACGATGTAGTGATTCACGAACCTTGTTTTATTGGTGATGACGTTCAACTTAAAAATTGCGAAATTGGTCCGTTTGTGAGCATTGGGAACAATTC
>JACCDZ012084159.1_pt1 | contig 46059 bp, 33 predicted proteins | sample 7449551 | NCBI WGS metagenome assembly JACCDZ01 (sample SAMN15323452, study PRJNA562643) | freshwater metagenome | isolation source: river surface water | place: USA:Blue River Watershed | collected 2017-08-18
CATTGATAAATTGATAAATTTTCACATTTAGAATGGCAAATTTAAAGGAAATCCGTAATAGAATTACTTCCATTTCATCTACGATGCAAATCACATCGGCAATGAAAATGGTTTCTGCTGCAAAGCTAAAGAAAGCACAAGATGCGATTACAGCGATGCGCCCTTATGCCGAAAAATTAACGGAATTATTACAAAATCTTTCTGCTACCTTAGATGGTGATGTAGGTGGAGATTACACGACACAACGTGAAATCAAAAAAGTATTAGTAGTAGCCATCACTTCTAACAGAGGATTGTGTGGTGCTTTCAATACAAACGTAATTAAAGAAGTTAAAAATCGTTCTGATTATTACGCAGGAAAACAAGTAGATGTTTTTGCAATTGGTAAAAAAGGAAATGATATTTTGAGCAAAACATTAACGGTTATTGATAATCAAAGCGCCATTTTTGACGATTTGACTTTTGATAATGTAGCTCAAATTGCAGAGGTATTAACCCAAAAATTTGTGGCTGGAGAATACGATCGTATCGAATTGGTATACAACCAATTTAAAAATGCGGCGACTCAAATTATTCAAACCGAACAGTTTTTGCCTTTGGCTCCAATTCAATCAGACCTACCTGTTTCAACAGGAGATTATATTTTTGAACCTTCTAAAGAAGAAATTGTATTGACATTGATTCCGAAATCATTGAAAACACAATTGTACAAAGGAATTAGAGATTCATTTGCTTCTGAACACGGAGCGCGTATGACGGCTATGCACAAAGCTACCGACAACGCAACGGAATTAAGAGATCAATTAAAATTAACCTACAACAAAGCGCGTCAAGCTGCTATTACTAACGAAATCTTAGAGATTGTTGGTGGTGCTGAAGCGTTGAACGGATAATATTAGTTTGAAATATATCATGAGAGCCTCGCATTGCGGGGCTCTTTTTTTTGAGTATTTTTATAAAAAATTTACAACTTGGAAATTAGAGAACTTACTACATTAGAAGTGATGCTAGCTCAATTTGAGCTCATGAAGCACTTGTACAGCAATAACTTTACTATAGAAAAATACGAAGCCTATTTGACCGAAATGCTTCCTCATAATTATATTCAAATTGCTGTATTTGAAGGTGAAGAATGTATTGGACTTTCGGGTTTGTGGTCTGGGATTAAACTGTGGTCAGGCCGCTATTTTGAAATTGATAATTTTATAGTCCATCCAGATCATCGTTCTAAAGGTGCAGGAAAATTAATGACTGATTATATCAATGCAAAAGCAGAAGAAGCGGGTTGTACCATGATTGTATTGGATGCCTTTACAGGGAATTTTACGGCACACCGTTTTTATTATAACCAAGGCTATTATCCAAGAGGATTTCACTTTATTAAAACGTTGAACGAAGCCGGATTGTCTTAAAAAAGCTGTTAACAAAACCAATTTCAAAACCCGAATTAAACCAAAGAATTCGTTATTTTTGTTTTTATCAAAACCTAAACCAGACCAACTTGGGATTATATAAAAGTCTTTTTAAACAAACCGCAATCTATGGATTAGCAACGGTTTTACCGCGAATGCTGAGTTTTTTACTTGTGCGTTTGTACACCGGAATCTTGCCAACTGGCGAGTATGGAGAAGTTTCTATAGTGCTTTCATGGATGGTTTTTTTCAACGTGGTATTGTCGTACGGAATGGAAACGGCTTTTTTCCGATTCTATAATTCGGAGACCGATAAAGAAAATGTGATTGCCACTTCGACTATTTCTATTTTTTGGTCGTCTATTATTTTTCTTTTTGGTGCTTTAATTTTTAGAGGAACGCTTGCTTCATTGGCCAATGTAGAGGTGCAATACGTTACTTATGCGATTTGGATTTTAGTATTGGATGCATTAGTGATTGTTCCTTTTTCAAAGTTGAGAGCAAATCAAAAACCAATGCTTTATGCCATTATTAAGATGGGTAATGTAACTGTTAATTTGTTGCTTAATTTATTCTTTTTAAAACTTTTACCTGTAATTGCCGCTTCAAGTCCTAATTCATTTATTGGGAATTTGTATGTTGCTAATTATGAAATAGGCTATATTTTCGTTTCTAATTTAGCAGCAAGCTTATTAACTTTAGTAGTACTATCACCCAATTATCTTTTCTTAACACGAAAATTTGATGCGGTACTTTGGAAAAAAATGATGCGCTACGGATTGCCTATTTTGGTTGCCGGAATTGCCTTTGCAGTCAATGAGCATTTCGATAAAATTCTGTTGGGATATTGGTTGCCTGAAAACGTTGCTAAGTCGGAAGTAGGAGCCTATTCAGCTTGTTATAAACTAGGATTGTTTATGGTGTTGTTTGCCACAGCATTCCGCTTGGGAATTGAACCCTTCTTTTTTAGCCATTCTAAAAATGAAAACGCGCCACAAACCTACGCCATGATTACCAAATATTTTGTGATTTTTGGATCTTTGATTTTGTTAGGTGTAATCGTTTTTGCCGATGTATTGAAGTTCTTGCTTTTGGATGACAAATCGTATTGGGAAGCGATGAAAGTGGTGCCGTTGATTATCTTGGCTAATTTCTTTTTAGGAATTTACAATAACCTTTCGGTTTGGTATAAACTAACTGATAGAACTAAAATGGGCGCCTATATTTCGATTGTAGGGGCTGTTTTAACCTTGGCTTTGAATTACCTTTTAATTCCAAAATTTAGCTATTACGGCTCAGCTATTGCAACCATTGTGGCGTATGGAAGCATGATGTTAATTTCTTATGTTTTAGGAAATCGGTATTATCCTATTCCGTATGATATGGAAAAGATAGGCGGCTATTTGGGCTTGTCGATTGTATTCTCTGCTATTTCTTTTTACGGATTCCGAGAGAACTATTTAGTAGGTATCTCTTTATTGTTGGTATTTGTATATTTTGTATATCACAACGAAAAAGCAACCATCCTTTCTATTATTAAACGAAAAAAATAAAATGACTATAAAAATCATCAATAAGTCGCAACATCCGTTGCCTAATTACGAAACGATTGCTTCGGCTGGAATGGATTTAAGAGCCGATTTACAAGCGCCCATCACATTGGCTCCTTTAGGGCGAGTTATTGTAAAAACAGGCTTGTTTATTGAGTTACCCATTGGATATGAAGCGCAAGTTCGTCCGAGAAGTGGCTTGGCTATCAAAAAAGGAATTACTGTGCTGAATTCGCCAGGAACAGTCGATGCGGATTACAGAGGAGAAATAGGAGTGATTTTAGTGAATCTATCCAACGAAGATTTTGTAATTGAAAATGGCGAACGCATAGCTCAATTAATCATTGCCAAACACGAGCGTGCCGAATGGATTGAAGTTCAGGAATTATCTCAAACATCTAGAGGCGAAGGTGGTTTTGGTAGTACGGGGGTGAAGTAAATAGTTCAAAATTCAAAATTCCAAGTTGAATATTCGAAGTTCAAAAATGTTGAATATCCAATTATGAACAAGGAATATTGAAGTTAAAAATAGTTCAACATTCAATATTCTAAGTTGAATATTCCAAATTCAAAAATGATGAATATTCAATAATGAATAAGGAACGAAGAAATTAAAAAATTAAAGAATAACACAACCCAAATCTTAAATCTACCCCCAATGAAAAAGTTTGATTTACATGAAAGGCTTATTGATTTTGCTGTTCAAATAATTAGCATTACAGATAATTTAAAATCAACCAAAGCTGGAAATCATTTGTCTGGTCAAATAGTACGTTCAGGAACTTCACCGTCATTGAATTATAGTGAAGCTCAAAGTGCAGAATCTAGAAATGATTTTATTCATAAAATGTCTGTTGTTTTAAAAGAATTAAGAGAAACACATGCCAACTTGAAAATAATTCACAGAGCTGAATTGTATTTAAAAGAAGAAATGGATTTATTAGTGGCAATAAAAGAAAATGACGAATTAATTTCAATATTTGTAAAGAGTATAGATACGTCAAGAAATAGAAATAAATAGTTCAACATTCAATATTCTAAGTTGAATATTCCAAATTCGAAAATGTTGAATTTTCAATAGTGAACAAGGAACGTTGAAGTTAAATTAAAAATAAATTAACAGGAGGATGAGATTGCTTCGTTCCTCGCAATGACAATAACATGAAAATAATAGTACCAATGGCAGGACGAGGTTCTCGTCTTCGCCCACACACATTGACCATTCCTAAACCGTTAATTCCTGTTGCTGGAAAACCTATCGTTCACCGTTTGGTGGAAGATATTGCGGGAGTGTTGAACCAAGAGATTGAAGAAATTGCTTTTATTATCCACGAAAGTTTTGGCAAACAAGTTGAAGCCGATTTGATTGCAATTGCTGAAAAATTAGGGTCTAAAGGAACAATTTATTACCAAAATGAAGCTTTGGGAACAGGTCACGCCATTATGTGTGCCAAAGATTCGTTGAGTGGCCCAGCGGTTATTGCTTATGCGGACACCTTAATTCGTGCCGACTTTGATTTGGATCAAAATGCCGATAGCGTGATTTGGGTAAAACAAGTAGATCAACCAGAAGCCTTTGGCGTAATCAACTTGAACGAAGCCAATGAAATCGTCGAATTGGTTGAAAAACCAAAAGAATTTGTTTCAGATTTAGCCGTAATTGGAATTTACTATTTCAAAGATGTGGCGGTTTTGAAAAACGAATTGCAATTGGTGTTAGACAATAATATCATTCACGGAGGCGAATACCAAATCAACGACGGAATCAAACAAATGATGGCTAAAGGCATGAAATTTGTTCCTGGAGAAGTGGCTGAGTGGATGGATTGCGGTAACAAAGATGTAACGGTAGAAACCAATTCTAGAATGCTAGGCTTTTTGCATAATGATGGAGAACATTTGGTGGATTATGGAGTAAAATCGGAGAATTCTACGATTATTCCGCCTTGTTATATTGGCGAAGATGTGGTGTTGATTAACGCTACTGTTGGACCTAATGTGTCTTTAGGTAAAGGATGTCACGTTGTTAATAGCACAATTAAAAACAGTTTGGTACAAACGCATTCGCATATTAAAAATGCCAATTTAGACAATGCAATGATTGGAAATCACGCAAGTTTTGATGGGAATTTTACTAGTATCAGCATCGGAGATTATTCGGTTTTAGAATAAAAACAATATGAACACAAAGACGATAGTACTTTTCTGTATCACTCTGTTTTTTCCGCTTTCAGGATGGACGCAAACAGAACCTGAAGAAATTGCTATGGTCTCGGATGAATTTCAGGATTCATTTTACGAATCCTTGTTGCAAAAAGGAATTGAGAATTACGACAAAGCGATTGTGGCTTTAGAGAAATGTTTGGTGAGCCAACCCAATAACGCAACAGTTCATTTTGAATTAGGCAAAAACTATTTGGCTTTAAAGCAATATGAAAACGCTTATCAATCGTTTCTAAAAGCAACCCAAATTGAGCCGAAAAACAAATGGTTTTGGACAGGAATCTATGACTTGAGTTTTCAAACGAAGAATTACGAACGTGCGATGACTGCGGTACAACAACTAATTTTATTTGACGAGCGTAATAAAGACGATTTGATTCCGTTGTATATGGCAACAAATCAATCAGAAAAAGCATTGACTTTGATAGGGGAGATGAATGCTAAATACGGCAAGACACAAGAGCGCACGCAGTTTAAAAATCAAATCCTTTTGGCTTCCAAAAACCAAAGTTCAGATTGGAAAGAGTTGTTTGAATTTAAGAACTATTTGGACGCCAATGACGGAAACCAAGTGGTTCAAACGATGAATAGTATTTTGGCAAACGCGCAGATTCCTAATGCGGTCAAGCACCGTGTAGTCAATGAATTTTTGATTTTTGCATATAATAATCCGCAATATGAAGGCGCTTTGGAAAACGCAATTTCAGTTTTCGATTCAGATAAAGAAGTCAATGTAGCGCAAGCTATTGGGAAGTTCTATCAAAATAAAAACAATACAGAGAAAGCGACTCGTTTTTATGAATTGGCACTTCAAAAAGAAGTTGGAATAGTGGAAACTAATTTGCTTTTGCTTCAAGCCTATACAACGGCTAAGCAGTTTCAAAAACTAGCGAAGAAAGCGGAAGAAGGAATGGAATTGTATCCAGCGCAAGCCTATTTTTATTTTTATTTTGGCTTAGCTAACAATCAAATGCGCCAATTTAATAAAGCGAAGGAAGCTTTAGAAACCGGTTTGGATTTTGTAATTGACGATTTGGATTTGGAAATCAATTTTAATTTGCAATTGGCAGAAGCCTATAATGGTTTGGGCGACTTTAAGAAAAAAGACAACTTTTTTGCGAAAGCAGATCAATTAATACAGAATAAAAAGAAATGAGAAAGGTCATACTATTGGTGTTTTTAACGGTGTTGGCGTCTTGTAAAACCAAACAAGCAGCGGTGATAATAGCGCCTGAAGTTACTTCAACTAAAAAAGTGTCGGCAGAGGATGTTATAGCCAATCATTATAACAACAAAACCAACTTTGAGACCGTTTATATCAAATCGAATGTGCGTTTTTCGGATGAAAAGCAAACCCAAAACGTAACGGCAGAAATTAAAATTAAGAAAGACGAACAAATTTTAATTAGCGTTCGTTTCCTTGGAATTACAATGGCTAAAGCGTTGATCACGCCCTCATCAGTAAGTTATTACGAAAAGATGAATGGCAGCTATTTTGAAGGTGATTTCGGTGGGCTAACTCAATGGTTGGGAACCGATTTGGATTTTTCTAAAATTCAGAATATGTTGTTGGGCGAAGCATTTGATAATTTACAACAAGGAAAATATGCTTTATCTAAAGCGGATCAAGGTTTTGAGTTAAGTGACTTGCAATCAGGAAACACAAAAAAATCATTTGTTTTAGATAAAGAAAACTTCCGAATTCAAGGACAAGCTATTGGTCAGCCAGAGCAAGATAGAATGATTCAAGTGGGTTATTCGGGCTACGCTTCATTTAAAGAAGGAAGTGTTCCAATGCAGACTTTGATTCAAACTTTTCAAGCGAAAGGCAAGACAGAAATTAGTTTCAATTACAATACAGTTACTTTCAACGAAGCACTTTCTTTTCCATATAGCATTCCAAATGGGTATAAAAGAATAATAATTAAGTAAATTTGCAAAAACAGTTCACCATGCCAAAATTTCTCCTTAGTCTACTTTTTGTTTGCACCACCACTTTGGTTTGGAGTCAAGACTCGCAACAAGAAAAGCTAGAACAACGAAAAGCTCAAATTCAGCAAGAAATAAAAGAGAACGAAAGACTCTTACAAACCGTTAAGAAAAAAGAAAAATCTGCGGTGAGTGTCATGGCTATTCAAGAGAAAAAAATAGCGCTGAAGGAAAATTTGATCAAGACCACAGAGAAACAAGCGAAGTTGTTGAGTAACGATATGTACATTAATCAGGTAGAAATTAATAAGCTTAAGAAAGAATTAAAGGTTCTTAAAGAAGATTACTCTAAAATGATTATTAAGTCGTATAAAAGCCGTTCAGAAGAGAGTAGAGCGATGTTTTTATTGTCGTCCAAAAACTTCCAACAAGCCTATAAAAGGCTACAGTATATGAAGCAATATACAAGTTTTAGAAAAATTCAGGGCGAAGAGATAAATGTGAAGTCAAAAGAATTGGTGGTATATAATCAAAAATTGGATGTCCAAAAATCAGCCAAACAAAAATTGATTGACGAAAAAGAAAAAGAACGTTTGTCTTTAGAGCAAGAAAAGAAAGAACAAGAAAAACTAGTCAATGCAATCAAGAAAGACAAAAATAAAATTGCTACTGACATCAAGAAAAAACAACAAGAAGCGCGCGCAATTGACAAGCAAATTGACCGTTTGATTCGTCAAGCCATTGCCGAAGCCAATAGAAAGGCTGCTGCGGAACGTGCGAAACAAAAAGCTGCCGCTACTGCTGCTGCCAAAGAAAAGAAAGCCGCTGCTGCTGCCGCTGCCAAAGAATTAGCGAGTGCTAACAAAACCGGCAAGACCATCAAAACAGTGGTTAAACCTGTAGTGGAAGAAGAACCGGCAGAAGAAGCTAAAAAACCAATTTCATCAACTAAAATTGATTTGACACCCGAAGCTAAAATTGTAGCCGATAACTTTAGAGCTAACAAAGGAAGATTGCCCTATCCTGTAGAACGCGGAAATATTACATTAGGTTTTGGTAACCAACCCCATCCGGTGTATAAATCGTTAATGGTTCATAATAGTGGGGTAGAGATTACAACGGACCAAGGCGCCACTGCAAGAGCGGTTTTTGATGGCGTAGTAACTAGTGTTTTTGATTTAACAAAAGTTTCTAAGGCAGTAATGATTCAGCATGGGGATTATTTCACCGTATATCAAAACTTAAGCTCAGTGAATGTGAGTGTGGGTAATAAAGTAAGTCGTAAACAAGCCTTAGGGCGCATTCGTTCCAACGGAGAAACAGGAAAAACAGTGCTTAAATTTTTGATATATCAAAACACTTCGTACATCAATCCAGCAGGTTGGTTATCGAACTAAGATTAATAAAAAAGCACTACTCTCGTAGTGCTTTTGTTTTTTATTCTTCAGCGGTATATTCTAAAATATCGCCCGGTTGACAGTCTAAAGCGGCGCAAATTGCGGATAAGGTACTGAACCGAATTGCCTTTGCTTTTCCAGTTTTTAAGATGGAAAGATTTGCTAATGTTAGCTCCACTTTTTCTGATAATTCGTTTAATGACATTTTGCGTTTTGCCATCATTACATCTAAGTTTACTATAATTGCCATCCTTTAAATTGTTAGGTCGTTTTCAGCTTGAATAGTTTCTCCTCGCATGAATAGTTGTTTCAGTACCCAAAAAATAATTCCCATAAAAAACCAAACATCCGCACCGCCCAAATTCAAATCTTGAATTGCAGGCATTTGAACGCCTTTTTCAATTAACCACCTAATGTTATCCGCTCCCCATTTTGAAAAGAACGAAATTCCTAGTGATAGATAGGCAACATTTGCAATAAAACGGGTCATTTTGTTGTTAAAGGGTTGGTTTAAATTCAGATTTTTGTCATGTAGTAATTTTACAATTAAGTAAAACAATACCGCTTTTAATGTTCCAACAATAAACATATACAATGTAATTACCAAAAAGAACCCTTTGTCAAAATCGTATAAACTAGAGAGATCAATTCCTTGCCAAAAATTATTTGCCGCCATAGGGTTGTAGTACAATGCAAACAGGGAGTTGAAAAGAAAACCTCCGGCATTAACGCAAAGCCCTATAAAAATGATCCAGGACAGTACGTGAAGCACTTTTAAAATTTGTAAAGGTGAAATTTGTAGTTTCATATGAATTGGTTTTAAATTATACCAACAAAGATATAAATTTATTGATAATCAATAAATATTTATTGTAAAATATTATAATTTTAAAAAAGTTGCTTTGCCAACACCATGTAGCACTATTATAAATGTAGAAAAAAAATGGAATCACAATGAGTTCAATTATATTTTCAAAATGTCGATCCATTTCCTACATTTGGCAATTATGAGAGGAGTTAAAATGCTATTTTGGTTGCTGTGGCGTATATGGTTTTACATCATGATCGCCTTGCCTATATTGGTGATGTTGCCATTATTGTTATTGTCAATAGTGTCAGAGCGCAGCTACAACTATTTTTTTGCCTTAGCAAGAATTTGGGGAAAATTCATTTTGCTCAGCATGGGATTTTATTATAAAGTGGAAACCATCGAGAAGCTAGTACCCAACAAAAGTTATATGATTGTGGCCAATCACACTTCGATGACTGATATTATGTTAATGTTGGCCGTAGTAGATCGTCCTTTTGTGTTTGTAGGAAAAAAAGAATTGGCTTCAATTCCGTTGTTTGGATTTTTTTACAAGAGAACTTGTATTTTAGTAGACCGCAATAATGCCCAGAGCCGAAGAGCCGTTTATGAAAGCGCACAAAAAAGATTACATCGAGGATTGAGTGTTTGTATTTTTCCAGAAGGCGGAGTTCCCTATGACGAATCGATTGTTTTAGACACCTTTAAGGATGGTGCTTTCCGATTAGCCATTGAACATCAAATCCCGATTGTACCTATTTCTTTTGGCGACAATAAAAAACGATTGTCTTACACCTTTTTTAGCGGAAGTCCAGGAATAATGAGGGTAAAGATACACGAACACATAGAGACAAAAGGCAAAACCTTAGACGACCGAAAAGCGATTAAAGAAGAAGTTTACCAAATCATTTACAACCAATTGGTAACCTTTGATACTACTAAAGCATAAAAAAACCGCAAGTAAATGAAGCACTTGCGGTTTTTATTTATGGTAAAGAAATTTATTCAGCAGCTAATTCTTTGATTCGCGACTTGATTTTTTCTTCTAATTCATCTGCTAATTCCGGGTTGTCTTTGATTAAGGCTTTTACCGCATCACGTCCTTGACCTAATTTAGTATCACCGTAACTGAACCATGAACCTGATTTTTTGATAATTTCAAACTCAACAGCTAAATCTAAGATTTCACCTGTTTTAGATACCCCTTCGCCATACATAATGTCGAATTCAGCCGTTTTGAAAGGTGGTGCTACTTTGTTTTTCACCACTTTTACTTTAGTTCTGTTTCCAATTACGTTATCGCCATCTTTAATTTGAGACGAACGACGTATATCCAAACGAACAGAAGCATAAAATTTCAATGCATTACCACCCGTTGTTGTTTCTGGATTTCCAAACATCACTCCGATTTTCTCTCTCAACTGGTTGATAAAGAACACCGTACAATGTGTTTTGCTAATAGTTCCGGTTAATTTACGTAGTGCTTGTGACATCAAACGCGCGTGAAGACCCATTTTAGAATCTCCCATTTCGCCTTCAATTTCGCTTTTTGGAGTCAAGGCTGCTACCGAGTCAATAACAACGATATCAATAGCTCCTGAACGAATCAAGTTCTCAGCAATTTCTAGCGCTTGTTCTCCATTATCAGGTTGTGATATAATTAAGTTTTCGATATCAACTCCTAATTTTTCTGCATAGTTTCTATCAAATGCGTGTTCAGCATCGATGAAAGCGGCAATTCCACCTGCTTTTTGCGCTTCGGCAATAGCGTGAAGTGTTAATGTTGTTTTACCAGACGATTCAGGTCCGTAGATTTCAACAATTCTTCCTTTTGGATACCCACCTACTCCTAAAGCTAAATCCACTCCTAGCGAACCCGAAGAAATTACTTCTACTTCTTCTATGGCTTTGTCGCCCATTTTCATTACAGTACCCTTTCCGTAGGTTTTGTCTAGTTTGTCAAGCGTAAGTTGTAGCGCTTTTAATTTAGCTTCTTTCTCTGAACTCATCTTTTATGTGTCTAATTATTTGTCAATTTCAAGGAATATAAGGAATTTATTTTCCTATTATAGTTTCGTAAAAATAGTTTTTTTTTTCGAAGTACATGAGTTCTTTTTGGCAAATTTTGGCAAACCAAATAACAAAGAAGATCAGCAGTATTTGGCCGTATTTTCTTGTTTGTTTATTTTGAAAAAACGGACTTATTTTCTAATTTTTTCTATATATTCTGTTGGGGTGAAACCAGTTTCTTCTTTAAAAGCTACATAAAAATTGGAACGGGTTTTAAATCCAGATTGTTTTCCAATGGCTTCAATGGTTATTAAGAGTCAGTTTCATTTTGTAACAGTTCGACGGCATGTTTGATTCTCAACTCCGTTTTTAATTTCGAAAATTTTGTGTCCATTAAATAGGTAATACAATACGAAACGTGGGTTTGAGGCACTTTAAGATCAAGTGTTATAGTGCTGATTGTAAAATCATATTTTAAGAATGGCTTTTCTTCATTAAGATAGGCTATAATTGTGTTAGATAGTTCAAAGAACGGATCTTCTCTTGGGTCTATTTTAATTATTTCTTTAATCTTTTTAGGCTGTTCTTTGAGTATTTCTTTTCTTGGAATTCCGTAAAGAATCTCAGGGAACAACAACAACGAAAATGACATTAATGAATAAGCAAAACCTGCCATTAGATACAAAACATAGCCATCATCTATAGTGTCACTAGGTATTGAAACCGCTGAGTTTAGAGCTAGAGCAGTAAAGCTTATTGAAATAAATAATAAACTAGTCAACAATATAATTAACCAACGATAGGTTACTAAAAACTGTTTTTTAGGAATTCGTAATTCATTGATATCTGAGGGGTAGGCTTTCCAAAGTAGAAATACACTATAAGATAAATAGACAAAAAACACGACGGTACGCAGGACAAAACTTTCGCCAACATTATAAAACAAGTTGACATCTATATCTCTTATTGAATTAAGATTCTCAATAATACGATCTGCTATTTGTAATTTTTGATCAAAGGATTGAAAAAGATAAGGTAGTGTTCCTATTAAGGCTATGGAGGCAGGAATGAAATGAAACCAATCTTTTTTTGTCAGTGTTTCTCGATCTACTAAGGTGTTGCGAACGTAAAAAAACAAAAACGGCCCTGAAAGAAACATAAATGGCGCAAAATTATTGTAAAAAACTGCTAACCAAAAACGAGAATGTCCAAACACCATAAAATAGTGCGCTATACCAAATATAGAGGTCAGTATAAACACTAACGATAGATAGATTGCATTTTTATTCAACCTCCAATTGAAAGAGAATAACACAACGGAAATCATAATGGTAAATACTGATAAATATAAAAGCATTATTGTGGGGTTTATAATTTGCTAAATTATGAAAGTTAGGAATATTTAAACGAATACAAGCAACAAAACGTTGTCCTTTTTTTATTTTTAAGGACAAATAACTTGTCCTTCTTTACAATTTAATTGACAATGTTGTATAGAAAATGTATTACAAATATTGTGAGTGATGGTAAATTTGCGACGTTTTAACACTTGTTTAGTAGTGTTGATATTATTTTAAAATTTTTACAAGAATCCCTTATCTGTAAAGCAAAATATTTAAAACAAATTTCCTCTTGTTGAAATGGCAAAGGGGGAACTATTGTTATATACGATCTTTATTAGTCAAATAAATTTACAGCAAACACCTAATAATTAAAAATAATTATGAATCCATTTTTTCAATCATTAATTAAAAATTTCCGATACTCTATCGTTGGAATATTTTTAGTAACATCTTTTGCAACACATGCGCAAAGTTCATCACCTGTTTCAAACACTAAAGCAATTGATATCAAAAAAGAGTCGTCAAGTAAAATAATTTCTTTTGGAGAAAAAATTAATTTAGGCAAAATGGACCAATCTATAGTTTGGACTATTTCATCTATTGATTTAGATCTACAAATAGATTTAAAAGGAAATGAAATTAATAATTATATTTTTGAGAAACCAGGAACGTATCAAATTACATTTGTTGGAAGCAATCATAGTACTGAAGAAGGATGTAATCATGTTTCTTTTCCCGAGTTGCTTGTGGTTAAAGTAAGTCCAATCAAAATGATATTTGATTTTGATTCAGTTCAATTTCAAAATTCAATAGAGTCACAAGTTGCTAATGTAAACACCACTGTATCTTTAAATGTTTATTTTAAATCGTATACAAATACACCTATTTTATTTTCAAACGGTAAGGTAGTTTCGGCAGGTGTCGGGACTACAATACAGGGACAACTAGTACAACCTACTACTCTTAATCCAGGAAATAATAGGCTAGTCTATCAATTAGAAGGTTCTGCCACAAAAGACACTTACATTATGTTTGATTTTTTTGATGTGAACGATCAAGTACAATCGTATTATTATCCAACTAAATTATAGAATAATGAAAATTAATTTTACCCAACAATTAAAAATGAAACAATCGTTTTTTACAATATTATTATTTTTATTTATCTCTACATTTAGTTATGCTCAGTGTGGATTTCTAGACACATGCCCTAATACCGATTATTTCAATTTTGGTATGAGATCAACTACAAATGCAACCACCATTGAATATGATAATTTTTCAGCATCTTATCACTCAAGTCTTGTAAGAACTTCAACTGGTGTTTATAAGACATGGGGTGAAGACATGGGGTATAATGGTTCCTCTGATTTACTTACGCCTACTGAAATGACCCCCGCAAACTTTCCTGCTTTAACAGGGACAATATTAAAAGCCGGTTTAGGTTCTTCTTCAGCAAATAAAGTACAAGGAGTTGTTTTGGCTACGGATGGTTTGTATGCTTGGTCAAAAGAAGGTCAAGTTTTACACTCAAACATAACATCTAGTTCAACTTTTCAAAAATTGACAATAAACGGGAACACACAAGGACTTCCAACAGGAGTGCCACCTACTGACGTCAAAATGATGTTTGTAACGAATCAAACTATAGCAATTGTGACCTGTAGTGGCGATGTTTGGGTTATTTCTCAAATTGCTGAAAATACAGGAACAGGGCTATCAGGAGCCCAATCCTCTGCTGATGCTGTAAAATGGCATAAGGTAAAAGAATCAACTGCCGGAAATCCTTTCCTTTCCAACGTGATTGCCGTAAGAGGTCAAGAAAACACGTTGTTTGCTTTGAAAGCTGACGGTTCTCTTTGGACATGGGGAACAGAAACCTATTTAGGAGATAACACAGCTATGACATCTAGAACAAGAGCGACGCAAATGATATTACCTTCAGGCAATCCAATCAAAATGATAGGCGCTACTCGTGAAGATAGTGAAAATAAATCTAGTTATTATGTATTAAATGCAAATGGGAATTTATATGCCTTGGGAGGCAATATTAGTAATCAATTAGGTGATTGGTCAACTACTGAAAGGGAATCATGGGTTCAACCAAGATATACTTCGGCCTCAGGACAAGTCATGAATGATATACATTGGATTTCGCCAAACGAACATGACAATAAATATGGTGCAATTGGAGTATTGACTTCTACTTCTAAACTTTATAATTGGGGAAATTCTAGTTATGAAATGTTAGGTAGAGGAGGGACCGGATCTTTTGATCCGGGGCAACCAAACGGAATATCTTCCACAGACATTATACTTGCTGTAGAAACAGGGGGGCATACTATGATGGTTTCTAAACAATGTCAAGACAAATTTGGTTATGTAGGACATCGTATAAGAGGGAGTATGGGTAACGGAGACAGTACAGAGAATACAGAATCAATATTTACATTTAATACAGCAGTGGTATATGTATGTGGTGCATCAACATTAGACGTGCAACTTACAGGTTCAATCGTTACTGGTGCCAATGGAAGGTATTGTAACGGTACATCTGCCGCATTAATAACAACACCTGCAGGTGGCACATTAACTAAAGTGTCAGGTTCCGCAACTTTAGTAGGAAATATCTTAACATTTACAGGAACAGGTAATCAAACTGTAGTTGTACAATACACTTATACAGATCCTACATGTGGAGTTTCCAAAAGCATAACATTAAGTTTGCCAACAGAGGACTGTGTTTTACCAACAATAACCTCTTCAGGTTCTTTATCTTCATTTTCAAGTTGTGCAGGCTCAGCTTCAACAGCTCAATCGTTTACAGTTTCAGGGACAGATTTAGCTTCTAATGTTACGGTAACAGCTCCAACAGGTTATGAGTTAAGTCTAACAGCAGGTGGAACATTTACTACAAGTGTGAGTATAACCGCTTCAGGAACATTGAGTGCGACAACAGTTTATGTTAGAATGACTACATCTGCTTCAGGAACTCCTGGTGGAAACATAACAGTAGTTTCAGGGACAGCTTCTCAAAATGTAGCGGTAACAGGAACGGTTACCTCATTGCCTTCTGTTCAATTTAAATTATCTCCACCCAATGTTTCAACTTCGGCAATACAAGGTCAAGTAGGCACAAGAACAGAAGATTTTAATTCATTTACAACTGGAAATGTTCCTACAAGCGGTCCTTACGCCATAGGTACTTATACTAAAACAGGTACAGCGACATATAATTCAGACATCTATTATGGGGCGCCATTGCCTAATTCTGCCGTTTTGTCTACTTATCTTGGTGTTTCATCAGGTGGAATTGTGAATATTACACTTACAGATCCTTCCAAATATTTAGGATTTTGGTGGGCAGGTGGCGACAATGATAATCAAGTTACCATATTTGGAACTTGTGGAGGAAGTGAAATTCAACTGGCTCAATTTTCAGGATCTACGGTGATGTCACTTTTATCAGCTGGCTCAGTAACTGCTATTGATGGGAATGTTTACACTTCGTCATCATATGTTAACGGCTCATCATTTGCCTATATTAATTTACAATTAGACAATCCTAATATTGCCTTTACACGTTTAGAATTTAAGCAAAATGTTGGCGGTGGCGGTTTTGAAATTGACAATATTACCACAGGTACAGGATATGGAGCAGCTTCTGCTACTACGCCTTCTGCCCCAACTATTACTACAATAACAAATAATGCTGGAACAGCTACAATTAATTTTACAGATCCTACTTCAAATGGAGGTTCTGTTATCACTAATTATGAATATACTACTGATGGCGGAACGACTTGGACTGCTTTTTCACCATTAACTACAAGTTCGCCAGTAACTGTAAGCGGTTTGACAATTGGTACAACATATCCGTTTCAATTACGAGCAGTCAATGCAATTGGACCAGGAGCACCATCCAATATTATTTCGACTACTTTATCTTCGGGATTAGACTCAGACGGCGATTCGTTACCTGACACAACAGATCCAGACGATGATGATGATGGATTAATGGATTACCAAGAACAAGATTGTTCAGCGAGTACTTCTGTCAGTAACACGCTGAACCCAACTAATTTTTATTATGTAGTTTGGAATTCGTTTTCAGGTGGAATTTTGAGAGGAACAGTAAATGTTGCTGGAACAATAGTAAATGTTACGACAACTAATTCAAACAATTCAATTATTGATTATGGAGTTGCTCCTTATTGCGGAACATCCTATTGGGCACCTGCTCCAAGTGGAAACGGCGGAGCTAACTCGTTTAGAAGTTGGACACTTGGAGAACATAAATTTGTTTTTGATCAAGCTATAAATAACCCAAGGTTCTTTATCTCTTCATTGAATAAAACTTTAGATGTATCAATTCCAGGAACAGTACTAAAAACTAATGGTGCATTCACAGGAACGCCAGTAAATACAACAACAACTGTTTTACCTGGAAATGAAGCTTGTGGTACAATCTCATTTAATGGAAATGTAACCGAAGTATCCTTTACTGGAAGAGAAAGGGAATATTATTGTGATTTTTCTCTTGGAATAGCAGGATTGGTTGACCCTACGGCCTGTGTGGACATTGATACTGACGGAGATGGAACACCAAACAGACTGGATTTAGAAAGTGACGGAGACGGAGTTTTAGATGCTGACGAAAAGGTAGATGTTACTGACGAAAAAGACTTATGTAAATTCGTTGTAACACATCAAACCGCAACAACAAGCGCAGCTTGGAACACGGCGGATTGTGATAGTGACGGCGTTACCAATGCTCAAGAAGTAATAGATGGCACAAATCCATTGAAAGCAGATTCTGACGGAGATGGAGTGAAAGACGGAACGGAGAAAACAGACGGAACCGATGGTAAAGATGCTTGTAAATTTGTTTTGGCTCATCAAACGGTTGCAACAAGCACAGCTTGGAACACAGCCGATTGTGATGGAGACGGAACAACAAACAGACAAGAAGTTGTAAACAATACAGACCCATTAGTAGGAGATACAGATGGAGACGGAGTTTTAGATCCTCAAGAAAATTTAGATGGAACTAGTCGAACAGATGCATGTCAGTTTGTTTTAGCGCATCAAACAATAGCGCCAAACACAGCTTGGAACATTGCGGATTGTGATAATGATGGTGTAACCAATGCTCAAGAAGTTATTGATGGTACTGATCCATTGAAAGCAGATTCTGACGGGGATGGTGTGAAAGACGGTACGGAGAAAACGGATGGGACAGATGGTAAGGATGCTTGTAAATTTGTCTTGGCTCATCAAACAGTAGCCGTAAGTTCAGCATGGAATGCAGCTGATTGTGATAACGATGGATTGACTAATGCTGTTGAAAAAACAAAAGGTTTGAATCCATTAGCAATTGATAGTGATGGTGATGGTCTTTCAGATGGAGTTGAATTGACAAACGGTACAGATCCTCTAATTACTGATACCGATGGCGATGGCATTGCCGATAATCTAGACAATTGTCCATTAACATCCAATGCGAATCAGGCGGATAATGATCAAGATGGAAAAGGCGATGTTTGTGATAATGATGATGACAATGATGGAATCTTAGATACTAATGATAACTGTCCAATCACCGCTAATGCAAACCAAGCCGATAGAGATCATGATGGTAAAGGAGACGTTTGTGACTTGGTAGAATTAAATATTGCACAAGCCATCACTCCAAACGGAGACGGTGTAAATGACACTTGGGTAATTTATAACATCGAGAATCATCCTGGAACTATTGTTCGTGTATTCAATAGATGGGGTAACGAAGTGTATTACTCTAATAACTATCATAATGATTGGGATGGACATTATAAAGATTTGAAAGAAGGCTTACCTTCTTCAGGAGCTTATATGTACCAAATTGATTTGAATGGCGATGGAACCATCGACGCTCAAGGTTGGTTATACATCACAAATTAAAACCCCACATCAAAAAAACAAGACAATGAAAAAAATCAGCCTTATAGTAACTTTAGCACTACTTTTAGTAAGTAGTGCTTTATTCGCCCAACAAGAAAGTGTTTTTGCTTTCTACAAATCGCACATGAATTTAGTGAATCCCGCTTATGCAGGATATAACAATGAAACGCTGTGGACGAGTTCTCTTAGAAAACAATGGACCGGAGTTCCTGAAGCGCCCGAAACACAAACAGTTTCGTATAGCACTCCCTTAGGAAAGAATATGGGTATTGGCGTTTCGGTAGTGAATGATAAAACGTTTATTGAAAAAGAAACTTTTTTAGGTGTTGACTTCTCTTATAAAATCCAAATGGACGCTACTACAGATTTGTATTTAGGAATCAAAGCAGGAGGAAATTTCTACAATGTGAACACCACAGGTTTAGAGACTTACAACGTACAGTCGGATCAAGCCTTGGGTTCCATAAACACGTTCAATCCTAATTTTGGAGTAGGAGCTGTATTAAAAAGAGACAAATGGTATGCTTCGTTATCTGTTCCAAGATTATTCAATACAACAAAGGCAGTGAATCAATCAGGATATGCAATGTCAGCTACTGATAGACCTCATGTGTATTTGAGTGGAGGATATGACTTTGACTTAAGCCCATCGTTTGTACTAAAACCATCAGCCATGTTGCGTTATGTAAATGGCGCTCCAGTATCTTTAGATCTAACTACCATGTTACAAATAGAGAACAACTTTGAAATAGGTGGAATGTATAGAACCGATAAGGCATATGCAGCAATGAGTACAATTCGATTAAGCAAGCGTTTCGTGTTTGGATTTGCTTATGAGATGAGCACACAACCTACACTAGCTGCCGCTAGAAACACTAACGAAATCTTATTGCAGTTTAAGTTTTAGAAAAAATTTAGTAAAAAGTAGTATTTAAAACCTCCATATTTTGGAGGTTTTTTTGTCAAATTATATATCGGTAGTTTTAGCAGCAATAAATTCTGTAGGGGTCATCCCTGTTTTTTCTTTAAACACACCATAAAAACTGGCTCTCGTTTTAAATCCTGCTTGTTGTGCAATGCCTTCAATAGTATAGGATTCTTTAAGTTTTCCAGAGAATAATTCAGTAGCATACTGGATTCGTAAGTCGGCTTTAAGGGTCGAAAATTTAGTTTGCATAATGGTATTAATGCAATACGATACATGGTTTTGTGGCACATGCATTGCCAAGGCAATATCGCTAATAGAAAAATCAGCATCCAAAAAGGGTTTTTCTTTTTCCAAATACACCTTGATGTTTTCTGATAAATCAAAGAAAGGATCTTTTTCTAAATTGATAGTTACTTCTTCCTCTAAAGGCACAATTTGTTTTTGTTTTTTCACCTTCTTAGAGGCGGTTATAGTTGTTTCAGCAACACGTTTAGGAATGCCATATAGAATGTTAGGAAACAATAGCAGCGATAAAGACATAATACCATAAGCTACTCCAGATAAAATATACAAAGGATAGGAATTGACAAGCCCCACACTTGGTTTTATATGAATCGAATTAAAGGTAATGATTAAGAATTCGATCACAATAAAAAACAAACTTACGATCAATATAATAAGCCAACGAAAGCTAATTAGTAATTGTTTCTTTGGGATATTAGCATCAAAAATAGTAATAGCAAATCGCTTCCAAATTAAATACATACAGTATACAATGTAAACCAAAAGCAACACGGGTCTAATGACAAAATTAACAGCGGTACTGTAAAAATAATTGTTGTTAATATTTAAAATTTGATCAATATCATGGATGATGATGGTGGCGATTTGAATTTTTTCAGAAAAAGGTTGAAGGGTATATGGGATAATCCCAATTAAGTGAATTAATGCCGGAATAAAATGAATCCAATCTCTTTTTTTTAATGCAGCGTTATCATTTAAAGTGCCTCTAACGTAGAAAAGTAAAAAGGGACCCAGCAATAACATTAAAGGGGTAAAGTGATTGTAGAAAACAGCAAGCCAAAAAGGCGATTTTCCATACACAACAAAATAATGTGCAATGCCATATATAGAAACACTGATTAAAAACAGCGCAAGATATGTCGCGTTTCTATTGATGTTCCAATTACTATACAATAGAATTAGCGATAATAAAATCGTAAATATGGATACGTATAATAGCATTGATGTGGGGTGTTTATATAAATGTAGGGATTTTTATTAATCTACTACAAACAACGCTTTTAATTCAGTGGCATCATTGGGTTTCATTTTACCTGCCAAAACTAAACTCAATTGCTTGCGGCGCAATGCGGCATCATAACGCAGTTGTTCTAATTCCGTTTGAGGAATAATAGGTGGAACCTCAACGGGTTTGCCTACTTCGTTTACAGCAACAAAGGTGTAAATCGCTTCCATAGTTTTGGTTCTGTCGCCCGAAGCCCGATCCTCAATCCAAACGTCTATATAAATTTCCATTGAACTATTGAACGAACGCGATACTTTGGCTTCCACCGTGACCACACTTCCTAATGGAATGGCTTTGGTAAAGGCCACATGATTCACAGAAGCCGTTACGCAAATATTTCTCGAATGTCTTTGTGCTGCAATACTTGCCGCTCTATCCATTCGTGCTAACAATTCGCCTCCAAAAAGATTATTCAAATGGTTGGTTTCGCTTGGCAAAACCAAGTCGGTTAAAACGGTCAACGATTCCGAAGGATGTTTAGGTGTCATCATAACTAATTAGTTAAGCCAGTATACGGCCATTACAGCAGGGATAAAATAGATTACAATAGTTCTTGCTCCATCGTAATCTTTAGCTAAACGTTGTCCCACTAAAAGCATCAACAAAGTGATACAAGAAAAAACAGCGCCATAATAACCAAATGTTCTTCCGCTATTCAATAGCAATTCGATAGCTCCTACGATACACAAAATAGCCGAAATTAATTCTAAAATTAAAACGTGTAAAAGAGCTAAAGGGACATGATTTTTTAATTGTGTTTTGGCAAAATGACCTTTCAACCAATCTACATTATCTTTCCAATAAAAGAGTTTATCATAACCTGATTGCAAAAAGGTAATGGCTAAAAAAACTAAAATTAAGATGGATGCAACATTATTCATAGTCTTATTTTTTATGGATTAAACGAGTTAATTTTATAGATAAATCAGTCAATATTATTTTAGCATTTCCGTTGCGTTCAATGTGGTACATTGCGTCGGATAATTCTTTGAAAATCTCGTGAATATTATTCCCATTGACAAAAGGAGCAAAATTAGCCAACTTGAATTTTTCGACCTTAGGTTCTAAATAAACTAAACTCTGACTCTCATAATTAAGCAACAGGGCTTGGCGAAACATTTCGATACAAAACTCCAAGAATTTCTTTTGTGTTTCTCTTCCAAGTCCGGCGATTTGTTCACTCCACAGAATTAAGTCTTGAATGGCTGCCGCATTTCCTTTGGCTTTAAAAGCCGCACGAACCCAAGTTACAAACCATTCGTCAAACGGGTAATCGTCTTCGTCATTTTGTAATAAATGCAAGGCTTTGTTGTAATTTCCTTGCGCTTGATGAGCAATTGAGGCAGCTAATTTAGTGTCAATTTGTTTTTTGGTTACCAAAGCATCAGCAATACAACTTTCTGGCAATCCTCCAAAATGCAAAACCTGACAACGTGAACGTATCGTTTGAATAATGTCTTCTTCTTGTTCAGAAATGAGAATGAAAATGGTTTTTTCAGGTGGCTCTTCGAGTAATTTTAGTAATTTGTTAGCAGCAGGAGTATTCATCTTATCCGCCATCCAAACGATCATAATTTTATAACCACCTTCGTAGGATTTTAGAGCTAAAGATTTAAGAATTTCCTGCGCATCGTCCACGCGAATTTCCCCTTGTTTGTTATTCACACCCAAAACACTGTACCAATCAAACAAACTTCCATAGGGATTATGAGTAACAAATGCTCTCCAATCACTAATAAAATCAATGCTTTTTGGTTTTGTTTTCACATCTTCAGTAGCCACTGTTGGATACACAAAATGTAAATCAGGATGGGATAATTTATCAAATTTTAGGTTACAAGACTCATTTTCACCGCCATTTTCGCCATTTGCATTGCCACATAAAATATATTGGGCATAAGCAATAGCCATAGGCAGCGTGCCACTTCCTTCAGGCCCAACAAATAATTGTGCATGCGGAATTCGACCTGAGTCGGCACTTTTAGTCAAATGACTTTTGATAAATTCTTGACCTAAAATTTCTGAAAATTGCATAAAGCAAAGATAACAGAAAATGATGGAGTCAAAAATTTTAGGTTCTAAACTTTTCCCCGTTAACTCCTGCAAGAGATTATTTCGAAGCAGTATTTTGTATTAATAAAGAAATACTTATCTCCAAAAACATCCAAAAACAACTTGGTTTTATATCATTCACCCTATTTGTTTACACAAAATTCTTTATTATTTTTTGAAAAGGACATTCACAATTTAAAAAAAAAGTATACTTTTATTGCCTTGAAAATAGTTACCCCACCTATTTCAAGGTTTTTTTGAAACATAAAATTAAAATAATGAAAGCAAAAGTATCCCTTATCTGTACGCTTTTTTTGTTCCTTTCAGCAATCGCTTTTGGACAAAAAAAAGTAATTCCTAAAAGCATTATACAACGTAGTGCATTAATCAGCAAGTACCATGACAGTAAAGAATTGTCGTCAATGCCCAAAAAAGAACTTTTGGAATTGTGCATTGAACGGGCTTCTGTAATTACAAAAACTTTACCTTATGTTGCGTTGGCTACAAAACCTGGAGTGACTATGGTCGACCTTGGAATTCCTGACGAATCAGACTATCGAAAACTACTAGACGATCAGGAAGAAGGAACCGCTGCCTATCTTGAAACAACTACCAATTTTCAAAGAAAAATCCTTCCTTATGCGGATAAGGACAAGTTGATTTCGGCCATTCTTTTTTATGAAAACGTACTTAAATCGTTACATGAATTTGAAGAACAATAAGAATTAATTTTTCTACTATTGTTGACCTGGTTTTTATAAAACCAATTATTACATTTAATACCCTCGCATTTATGAAAAATTTTGCCCCAACAGCATTCTTTTTTCTTTTGGCAATCTGTACTTCACAGGCGCAACAAGAAAAAGGCATTATCGGCTTTACTAGCTGGTTGAATAATTGGACTGAGTTCAAACCCAATAAGTCAGAGTACAACGAGCCAACTCAAATTGTGACAGGTACAATTGCGGTTGATTCAAAACTATATAAAAAAAATGTGTACCTATTAATGGGTAATGTGTATGTTACCAATAAAGCTAAACTTACCATTGAACCTGGAACGGTCATAATTTGCGATGCCGAATCCAAAGCCGCATTAGTTATAACTAAAGGAGCTACAATTATTGCCGAAGGAACAGAAACCGATCCGATAGTTTTTACATCTAGTAAAAGTATTAGAAAAGCGGGTGATTGGGGGGGTATTTTACTTTTAGGCGAAGCTCCAATTAATAAGTTTGGAAATAGTGCGTCAGTGAATTTTGATTTAGATGTAAATTATGCTTCATATGGAGGAACTAATCCAGCAAGCAATTCAGGTATTTTGAAATACGTTAGAATAGAATATGCGGGCGCTAAAATAAAAGGGTTTGGCAACCATAATGCACTATTTCTTGGAGGTGTAGGCAATCAAACCACAATTGAAAGTGTTATGGTAAGCCATTCAGGAGGTGATTCCTTTGAAGTTTTTGGCGGTGATGTAAATCTGAATAAATTAATTTCAAATAAATCGAGCAGTAACGATTTTAAATTTAATTATGGAGCACAAGTAAATATCAAAAATTCATTAGCCATTCGTGCCTCCTATTTGTTAAGCAGTTCTGGCTCCCGTTGTTTGTATGCCTGTTCCTATGATAAAAAAGAAGAGGTTGATTTTTCTAAAAAAAGCACTTCGGTTACTGCTACTAATTTGACATTTGTCAATAATAGTCAAACGATTAAATCAGACATACAACAAGGTTTAGTTCGAGAAGCAATTTATATTGCCGAAAACACCACTATTGATTTTAAACGATCTGTTATTTCAGGGTTTAATCCTGCAGTGATACTCGATGAAAAAATTACAGTAAACGATGAAAGTTTAAAAAAACTAAAATTTCAAGAAATGTATTTCAACTCCTGCAAGGGAAATATTTTTGTGGAGAACAATGGAAATAATGAAGACCTAGAAAGTTGGTATGGCAATGCCTCATTCTTTAATGTGTATTCTCAAGGAGAAAATATAGAAACCTTTATAGATCCTTTTAATGATAAAAGACCCGATTTTAGATTGAATATAGGTAAAATAACTGCCTCAAAAAATGATTAGATAGATGCTAATTGAAAGTACAATAAATACCACCTCTTCTTTCAAAAACGCTTCTTTATAAATTGATTTCTAAAAGCCCCCGATCTATGATTTCAATTGTAAATAAGTACTTTTTATTATTCTTGTTTTTGGCTATGCCAATAACAATGACAGTTTGTGCGCAAAGCATTACACCGCAAAAATTAGTTTTTTCTAAAATTTGCGCTGGTAGTTTTAACGGTTTTGACGCCACATTTAATTACTTAGGATTTCCTTCAGGAACGACTTTTGAAGTCCAGCTTTCGGATAGTTCAGGAAGTTTTGCTACACCCATTGGAACTACTATAATCTCCACTACAGATGTTTCAGCTTCACAAAAAAAGATTCGGTTTTCAGTACCGCCAACACTCATAGGATCTGAAAACTATAAATTGCGAGTAAAGAGTTCCACCGGATTTTTTAGCTTGCCTTTCCTCAATAATGCTTCCAATGCTTCTTTTGCGGTTTATTTTAAAGCGTATGAAAATTCTTTTTCGATTAATAAAAAAGAAAACACAGCGACCTTATGTACTGGCGGTTCAATAGCAATAGTAATTGACGACACAACTTCTCCAGAATTAAAATACAAATGGTATAAAGACAATGTGCTTATTGCAGGCGCAACAACTACTTCCCTGACAGTTTCAAATATAGGCGTGTATTATACAGAACTGGATTATGGTTCTTGCTCTGATTCTAATTATAGTTCGAATCGGGTTAGTGTAAGTCAAGCCTCGACTGTGACAGCTTCTATTACCTCGAGTTTGGGAAATCCTTTTTGTTCGTTGAACTCTTCAACAACATTAAGCACCGAAAAAGGGAATTCGTACCAATGGTATAAAAACAATGAGGTTATAGCTGGAGCTACAAATCAGACTTATGCAACCAACCAAATTGGAAATTATGGCGTAGCAGTCAATTTTGGAGGTTGCGAATCCAAGGCAACGCTTGATTTAAAATCGACTACGATCAAAGGAACTTTAAATAGCTCAAGTCCAATTACAATTGCCCAAGGAGAAAGCAAAACAATAACCGTAAGTGCTGATACAGCCAATGCCATTTTTTCTTGGTATAAAAATGATGTGGTACTAGTTAATGCGATTGCTAGCAGTTTAGACATCACAGAAGAAGGGAGTTATAAAGTAGAATTGACCCATCCTAGTTGTCCTGTTTCAGATGAAATTCCGTTTGTAATCCGTTTTTCAATTGACCCTTCTATAACAGCTATTCCTAATTTGATTAGTCCTAATAATGATGGAATTAATGACACTTGGCAACTGCCGCAAAAATACATCAGCGGCAATGATGTCGAAGTAGTTATTGTGAGTTCGAATGGAGAAGAAGTCCTTAGAACAAATGAATACAAGAATACTTGGCCCGAGAGTGCTTCAAGTTTAAAGAATAATAATTCCGTTTATTACTATATCATCACATCCCCAAACGAAGCAGTACAAAGAGGTTCCATTACAATAGTTAGATAAAATGAAACAGTACGTTCTACTTCTCGTTTTTTGGTTTTGTCAGCCGCTGTTTTCACAGTCGGAAGTGGCAACCTCTTTTGCATTGCCCATTCGTAATTCGTTGAAATTCAATAGATTTATTTTAAACCCTACCTTCTCTTTTGTTAGAGAACAAAATGCATTTATAACCTTTTACAATAAACGGCAATGGGTCTCGTTTGAGAATGCTCCGCAAACTTATTTAGTAAGTTATTCGGGCCGATTTAGAGAAAATGAAGGAGTAGCGTTAGGGTTATTTCAACAAAATCAGGGAGTGTTAACCACCTTTGGCGCGGTGGCTAATTTTGCGCATAATATTACTTTACAAACGGATAGCAATCTTACTTTTGGAGTCAATTTAGGTTTTTATAAAAGCGGATTGAACTTGTCTAAAGTTGTAACAAATTATCCCGACCCTATCCTTGAAACCATTCCCTCTACTGCTTCTTTTGTACTGAATCCAGGAATTAATTACGGCACTACCTTTCTTGATTTTGGCGTGACGCTAACTAATTTTTTGGTATACAATTCAAGCACGTCCCAACTTATTCATGATGATCCTGAAAAAAGTATTTCAGCTCATTTAATGCATACGGGCTATTTAGAGGTGGATGGTTTTTTTGATAAAAGTAAATTTTCTGCGCTGCTAAAATCTGATTTTAGAAAAGACAAAACGATTCTTTCGGGCTTGGTAATGTTAACTATTCCTAATGGAGTTTGGGCACAGTTGGGGTACAATACATTATATGGAATATCAGGCGGACTTGGTGTTAACATCAGTCAGTCTATTGCTTTAGAGTATAATTATGAAAGAGGCTTGCGTAGTTTTTCCAACTTTGGGGCTTCGCACGAAATAGGATTTGCTTATAAATTTTCGAGCAAAAAGTATAATTATGAAGAAGATGAACAGGGATCAATAATTGCTCCATCGGACGAAAGAGATGTGGTCTATGTAAAACCAAAAGAAGTTAAAAAACCAGAAACACCATTAATACAAGAGGTTAAAATGGAACCAAAATTAACAACTGCATCTTCAATAACTTTAGCGGAAGCCAAGCCAATTAAAGATTCAATTATTCCAAGTCAACCGATAGTAGCAAGTCCGATAAAAAAAGATACAATTGTACCCGTTCAACCTTTGGCGGAGGCCCAATTTAAAAAGGATTCGGTTGAGGTTAAAATTCCTCAGCCAAAAGACAGGGAACTTATTGCAATTGATAATTTAGCGGCTGCTGTTGCAGTTACAAAAACAAAGCAGCAAGACTTATTGAGCCGTTTAACAATTGTTATTGCTAATAAAGAAAAAGAACTTTTAGCGATGAAGCAGGAAAATGATTTGAGCGAAAAAGGAATTTACACAGAACCAAAACCATTTAAAAGTAGCGGAGCAGAAAGTCGCGAATTAGAAACTTTAAAAACAGAATTTACTGAAATCACGAAGAATCAAAAAGATAAGATTAGAGAATTAGAAAACACCTATACTGAAAAAGTGAAAAAAGGAAATCCGGAAGACGAATCTCTTTTAAGAACCTATTCAGAGACCATTCAAAATCTAAAAGAAGAACATTTAGCTGCAATTCAAGCTAATGTGGAGCTAAATCAATCATTGCAAAAAATCCAAGAGGCTACAGAAATTGAGAAAAAACGCCGCATTAAACGCGCTTCGTTTATGAATGTTGACGATCGTTTTGCACAAGATAACGCGACCTTAAAGCGAATAAAAGAAACAACAGCAGTAAGCGCAACCCCACTACAATCAAAAGATTTTGATTCGGGTGAAGAACAACCCGAAGTTCAAATTGTAAAAACGGTTAAGAACGTGTCGAGCGGTTATTATGTAGTGATTGCGGTGCATAATGAAGTGGCAAAAAGAGATGATTTTTTAACCAAAGCAGTCGCTTCAGGTCAGCAGAATGTGAATTTCTTTTACGATGCGAATTCGAGTAAATATTTTATTTATTACGACTCATTCGATACCATTGAAGCGGCAAAACAAGCGTTGAATAGTAAAGGAAGTTTGCCTTATAATGGTAAAATGTCCATTGTTAAAGTTGAATAAAAATGTAAAAAGAGGTAATTAACACACGATTTTTCATGCCCTACTGGAAAATCGAAAAGGAAAAAATTAAAAAATTACGATCCCAAAATGAACAGGATTTTACCCTATAGAAAAGTAGGAATAAGTATGCGATTCGTCATTTTATTGAGTTTGCTGTTGATGGCAACCAAGACTTTTGCACAAATTACTAATCCCGCAATGCCTCCCGTAGCCGATTTAGTTTCGGTATGTCCTGATACGGGGATGCAGCTCCCTAAAATCTTTTTATGTGGCGATGGAGCAAGTCGTCAAATTACGGTTTCTTCATCGAATCTAGCGAGCGTTATTTGGGAAAAATTAGACGAAAGTAATTGTCCTGCGGTAGTAGACGACTGTCCCATTACCACCACTAGCTGTTACAACCCCGTAAGTACAGCCAATAGTTTTATTGCAACAGTAGCGGGACATTATAAGGTTACAATTAATAGTACGAGTGGTAGTCCAGGCATTTTTTATTTTAATGTGTACCAAAATGGTTTAAATATTCCAATAACTAAAACAGACATCTATTGCGGAAACCCAGGAAAAATTATAGCAGCTCAATTAACAGGGTATGAATACAGTTTAGACGGAACTACATATCAAAATTCTAATACATTTTCGATTGCAATTGCTGGAGATTACACGGTTAAAGTAAGACGAATAGGAGCAACATCAGATTGTGTTTTTGAGATTCCTGTAACAATTGAAAATAAAGCGCTAACAGTTACTCCAGTAGTTACTCAATCAATAACCTCTGGCCAACAAGGCGATATTAAACTTATAGCTTCGGGTGTTAGAGAACAATATTCTTATAAAATAACTGGAGCTTCACTTATAAATGAAGTTGGTCCAATATTGGAGAGCGAATATTCTTTCCCTAATCTGAATGCAGGAACCTATACCTGGTCAGTAAAAACAGATGATTGTCATTGGCAATCAGGACAAGTTACCATAAACTCAGTATCGCCTTTACTAATTACCCCAACCGTTCAACCGGTTACTTGCCAACCTGGAAGTATTCAAGTTGTAGTTACTGGTGGAACGGCTCCGTATCAGTATTTTTTTAACGGAAACACCACACCAACTAGCAATTTAATTCCTGTTACTTTAGCAGGAGATTATACGGTCAAGGTAATTGACAATAATGGCTTAACAGATCAAATTACGGTTACTGTGCCAGTACAATCTGCACCGGCCTATACTATTGAAAAAACCAATCTAAATTGTTACTATCCTAATACTTGGCAAATTAAATTTAACGTCACGAATGGCAATGGAAATAGTTTGAAATATAGTATTGATAATGGAGTAACCTTTTCTGACAACCCAATTTTTAATGGTTTATCGGCCACTCCTGCTGGCACGACATTTAAAACCATAATTGAATATACGTATGGCGGAGTAAAATGTACAAAAACAGAAGACGTCACTCTTGTTCAGCCACAGTTTGGATTATCAGCCACCGCAGGAGTTTCAGAATTAATAGGCTGTCTTCCATCTCCATACGAAGACAAAGCAAAAATCCGAATCACGAATCCGCAAGGAGGAACTCCACCCTATCAATACAGTTTTGATAATCAGAAATCTTGGACAACTGATAATTTTAGTTTGCTACCCGCTGGACAACATGAATTTTTTATTAAGGACGATATTGGGTGTATTTCGGCATTGGCAAAGGTCACTGTAGAAAACATTGGCGTGCCAAACATTACAGTATCAAATGATACTTTTAATTGTGATGGGACTGCTAATAGTACAGTCAATATAACGAGTTCCACAGCAACCAACTTTAGTTATACCTATACATTGGACGGAGCGTTGCCTCAAACGACACCTAATTTTTCAAATATAGAACCAGGACAACATTCAGTTGAAGTGAAATACGAACCCTTAATTGTCCCTACTTACAGTAACCTGTTAAAAGAAGACTTTGGCTATGGAGCTGATACTACTTCACCTGGGATGAGTTCGGCTTATTGTTTTGAGAGGCAAGTTTCTCCTGTTACTTGTAATATCTCGAAGGGTTGGGGGCTAAATATCAATGATGGAGAATATGCGGTAACGTCTTATATTGTATATCCTTTTGGAGCATGGTATCGACCTATAGATCATACTAATCCGACACTAGCTAAAGGAAGATTTTTAGTGGTTAATATACAAGGAGACAATACCCGTCCTATTATTTATGAAAAAGAAATCAAGGATATTATTCCGAATCAACTTATTAATGTAGAGTTTTTCGCAACTAATTTATTAAGAATAGGAAATACTCAATACAATCCTAATTTAAGAGTTGCCTTAGTGAATGCATCAGGAGTCGAGATTGATTTTTATAATACAGGCTTAATTCCTAAAACTGAAAAATGGCAAAAATACTCAACACAACTCAATCCAGGAAATAACACAATACTGAAATTTCAAATACGTTCTATAGAACAAAATGGTAGTGGTAACGACTTAGCTATTGATGATATTTCTGCCTATCAAATCCCTAAACTATGTGCCGCCACTAAAATAATTCCTTTTACTGTTCCAACAGGGAAAGCATTTGAAGCTAGTATAACTAACACAAAAAATGCAACTTGTTCAGGAGCAAGCAACGGCGAAATTACCATTGCCGCTCAAAATTTTAATACCGCAACAGGCTATCAATATTCAAAAGATAACGGAGCAACTTGGCAAACTGCTATGACTTCCCCTTTTATTATATCAGGATTATCTGCGAATAATTATACTATAAAAGTGCGTTATAATGCTAGCGCAACAGGAGTTTGTGTTAAATCATTTTCGCCTATTACTATTACAGTTCCAACACCATTAGTTACTACGGCAACGGTACTGCCTTTAGCGACTTGTAGCCGAGGTGCAACCATAACAGCCAATTCTAACGGAGGAACCCCTTTTTATCAATATGAATTGTGGGATGAACTCAACACAACAAAAATACGCCTTGCCCAAAACTCAGGCGTTTTTGAAGACGTCCCAGTCAGAACCTACACAGTTCGTGGGCTCGATGCCAATGGTTGTGGTAACACGACTCCGGTTTCAATAACAGTTGTACCACCACCAATACCTATTCCATCTTTAGATTCCAGTTCTGATTTATGTTATGATGCCGTTAATCAGGCAAAAATAAAGATTAACGTAAGCTCTGGAACAGCGCCTTTTTCGTATAGTTTAAATGGAGGTGCTTTACAAAATTCAAATACTTTTTTGAATGTAGGACCAGGCATTCATACAGTTGAAGTAACGGATGCCAATAATTGTAAAGCAAATACACAGGATATTAAAATTGGTTATGAATTAAAAGTAGCTGCCGTTTTAACGAAAGTGTTGGATTGTACCGCAAGTCCAGATGCGGTGATAACCGTTAATTTAGAGGGTGGCGCAAGACCTTTGCGTTATCAAGTAAAACAAGGGAGTACAATCCTAACAACAACTGATATTGCAATCCCAAATACTAATTCTTCTTTCACTTATTCGGTATCAGATTCACAAAAAGGCACCTATAGTTTTATTATAATTGATGCTAATGGATGCTTAAAAACTACCAATCCGATAACCATAAATCCTAAAACGGTACCGGTAATTAATTCGATTACCCAAACACAATCCATTTTGTGTCACGGCGACAAAACAGCGGCTATTCAGGTTAATTTAGATTTTACAAAAGGTGTAGGGCCGTTCAGTTACGATGTTAAAGATGTTACTTCTTTACCGCATATAGGGTTTGGGAATCAAGTGTCGGGATTGCCTGCTGGAACCTATGAAGTGACGGTTATGGATAGTAATTCGTGTACTGCAAAATTGAATAAAACTATTTCTGAGCCTTTAAAATTAGTCGTTCAATCTCATGCAGTACCAATAACATGTGATAGAAACAATGGTCAATCTAAAGGATCTGTTGTTGTAGACAGCGTCTCTGGAGGAGTTGCATCATACAATTATTTTGTAACAGGAGTTAACGGTTACAATGAAAAAGAAATAAATACTGAAGGAGATACTTCTTTTACATTTGATGTAGTTGATTTTGGATTGTACCAAATTAATGTGGTGGACACTAATGGATGTTCGGTTTTGATACAAGATGTTTTAGTTGCTTCACCTCCAACAGATTTAAATATTGGGGTTACAACATCATCAATTAGTTGTTTGTCAGGAGGAACTGCAGAAGTTCAAGTAGTACCAACATCAACAATTATAGGGCCATTTCATTTTGCGATATACACAGGTCCAGGAATGGCCTATTCATCTGGATCAATTTGGAAAGATGAATCGCTTCCAGGCTCATTAAAAACCACTTTTACTGGATTAATCCCTGGAGTAAAATATACCTTTATTGTATACGATGAAACAACTAAATGTTATCATTACAAAACAGCAGAAGCTGCAATACCAACTAATTCTACTCTTGAAGTTTCGTCTTTAACATATAAAAACATCCGTTGTAAAGGTAGTGCCGATGGAAAAGTTTCTTTTACTATAAAAAACAACTATGCTGTTACTACTCCAATTTTCTATCAAGTCTATAATTCGCAATCCTTAGTCCCAGTTAATCACGCTTTTGGGACTGTTACACTTTCGGCAAATAGCAGCACTACAATTTCTGATTTGGGAGATTTACCTTTTGGTAATTATTTTGTGTTAATAAAAGAAGAAACAGGCGCCACAAATGAAGGTTGTAGCATCGCATCAAACACATTTAATATCACAGAGTCGGCTATAGATTTAACAGTGTCGGCTTTAGTTATGAAAAATATAAATTGCCATGAATATGGAGTGATTAGTGTACAAGCCAAAGACGGCACAGGACCCTATCAATATCAAATTTCAGCAGTGAGCGGAGCTACATCAAGCCCAATAAGTAGTACAGGATTGATTCCGCCACCACCGCCATCTCCTGTTGAGAATTGGCAAACCCATAATACGTTTACGGTGAATCAAGGAGGTACTTATACGGTATTTGTAAAAGACGTTTACGGTTGTGAGAAGTTTCAAACAATTATTGTCACCAAAGACCCTGAACCCGTTATTGCTTTATCGGCACCCAATCTTTGCGTACCCGAAGGAACTTTTACAATCAATATCACAGCATCAACCGCAGGAATTCAACCGTATTATTTGAGTGTAAATGGAAGCGTTTACAGTTCAGTAACCTTTCCTCATACATTGTCCAATCAAAACTCAGGCAGCTATATTATTGCTATTAAAGATGTAAATGGTTGTACTAATTCTCAAAACAAAACGATTTATAGCCCATTGGGATTGTCTTCAACAGTTATTAAACAACCGACTTGTGCTACTAATGACGGCGAAATTAAAGCTATTGCCGTGGGTGGTTCAGGCAATTTTGAATACAAAATTGATAGCGGAATTTACAGCAGTGTTTTCAATTTTACAGGATTGAGTTCAGGGAGTCATACGATTTATATTAAAGACACTAGAACGCTTTGCGAAAAAAGTATTTTGGTAACTCTGGAATTTCCAGCAGCAGTAACCGGTTTAACTTTATCTCAAAAACCCGTAACATGCAATGGAGGAAACGACGGATCTATCACAGCAACAATTGATATTCCAGCAGCAGGAATAAATGACAATCCAGTTTATACATACAGCCTTAATGATGGAACGCCACAAGATTCCAATATTTTTTCAGGATTAGCTACGGGAAGTTATACTGTTGATGTAATTTCAGGAAGAGGTTGCACGGCAACAACTACCATTTCTGTATCCGAACCCGCTGTAATTGTTGTTCCAACACCAAGCGTGACCCAATTTGGCTGTAATTCGACCAATAATTTAAACAACGCATCCATTACGGTTAGTGGAGTATCGGGCGGGTCTAATAGCTTCACCCAATATGAATTTATAAAAAATGGAATCCGAGTGCAGTTTGGTTCTAACCCAACCTATATTGAATCAGACCTAAATGGCGGGAGTTATAGTGTCAACGTGTATGATGACAAAGGCTGCTCAGGAAGTGCTTTAGCAACCATCCAACCGTTTTATATTTTAGACAAAATCATTGTAAACGCACCCAATCCAATCAGCTGCGCTGCAAGTGAAACGATTCAAGTTTCAGTAACTCCAAATACAATTCCGTTAAGCGAATTAGAATATTCGCTTAGTCCCCTTTCGGGCGGTTTGGTGGGAACCACTTTTTCTTCTAATCCAACTGGAATTTTCCCAGGTTTAACCGTTGGCGAATACCTAATAACTGCAAAGAACACAGTAACCCTTTGTAGTATTCAAGAAGTATATACTGTCAATGAACCGAATACTTTTGGCTTGACTATTGATTCGGTGGTGGATGTTAGTTGTTTTGGAGGGACTAATGGAAGTGCTACCATTACTTTGATAGATAGAAACACGCCAAGCAAAGCAGGTATTTTTAGTTATACAATTAAAGATAGTTCGGGGAATTCTGTAGTGACAACTGCAACCACTACCTCAGCTGGTCCTATTCCAATTTCAGGGTTAAAAGCAGATGTCTATAGCATCACGGCGACATTGACTACCACGCCGTTTTGTAGCGTTACCAAAAAATTCACCATTAGCCAACCTACTTCAGCACTTGTTCTATCTGAATCCCATTCCGACATAACCTGTGTTGTGGGTAATATTGATGGAAAAATTACTGCTTTGCCAACGGGAGGTTGGTCTAATTTTTATGAGTTCAAATGGGAAAAAGCAGGAACGGTAATAGAAGACTGGGGCGATGTTTATGAATTGACCAACTTAACTCAAGGAATCTACAAACTATATACGAGAGACGCAAAAGGTTGTGTGGCTGATAAACAAGTAGAATTAAAAAATCCTACCCCAATTGTACTTACCGCTGCTGCTGACAAAACACTATTACAATGTTTTGCTGATCGATTGGCAACTATTTCAATAACATCTGTTTCAGGAGGACAAGACAGTAATTATTGGTACAGTTTAAAAACAATTGGCGCAAGCCCATCTGTTTTGGGTCCCCAAGCGTCCAACGAATTTAAAAATTTAGGCGCGGAAACCTACACAGTAACCCTTACTGATAATTGGTCTTGTACCGCAACATCGTCTCCAATTTCAATTAACGAACCCAATAATGTTGTAGCCACATTGTCTTTGTTAAATCCCCCAACATGTATGAATCCAGCACAATTGGATTTACAAATTACAGGAGGAACTTCGCCTTATACTTTCAGTGCCGATAATATCGTTTTTAGTCCATATTCATCAAGTCCTTTAATTGGAAATCCTGGCGTTAATCGTTATTACATCAAAGACAGTAATGGCTGCGGAAGTTATGTGTCCAACGATGTTGTTGTAGAATCTCCAAAAGGATTGTCGGTTACAATAGACCGTACTTTTGCCAAAGTAAACTGTTATGGCGAAAGCACTGCGGCTATTGTGGCAACTGCTCAAGGTGGTTTGGGTAATTATTTCTACACACTTTTAAACGAGTTGGATACCCCGCTTCGACCAGCTCAACTATCAGGAACTTTTTCAAATCTTCCTGCAGGAAAATACAAGGTAAAAGTAACAAGCGCCGATTGTGTTCCAATGGATTCTGGGATCATATTAATTGAGCAACCAGCCGCAAAATTAATACCCGCCTATTCGTTAACTAATGCTTTATGTGCGGGGTCTACTGATGGAACTGTTAAAATTACTTCTTTGGGAGGAACGGTAACAATTAAACACGCGATTTCGCCAAATTTAAGTCAGTTTACTGAGTCAAATCTTTTTGAAAACTTAGCGGCAGGAACCTATGATTTGTTAGTTCAGGATGCTTTAGGATGCTACGAAAAAACAACACAGGTAATTGCACAACCAGATCCTATAATTGCATCAACCATTGCTTCGTCTATTGCACAAGAAATTTGTTTTGACGATAAAAACGCATCGTTTAGCATCGACGTTTCAGGAGGAACTTTACCTTACAATGTATCATTAGATAATCCAACGGGACCTTTTTCTACAGGTAGTACAACACAAACCCAATTTGATTTTCGAGGCTTAAGAGGCGGATCGCATACGGTGTATATTCAAGACGCTCACAATTGTACGTTGAATTGGACGGTAAATCTTGACGAGTCGGTGAAATTGAATCCATCTACAATCGTAAATTATGATTGTGTAAGCAACGCACAACATAACTTGGTTACAGTAAATCTAGATGCCAGTATCACTAATTTTTCATTGGTAGAATTTGCCCTAGATGGCGGAATCTACCAACCTACTAATGTGTTTACCAATCTACCTCCAGGAGATCATTTTATAAGAGTGAAACACAAAAATGGATGTATTAAAGACACCCCTGTTTTCAATATTTTAAAAATTGATCCTTTGATTTTGAGTTTAAAAGAAGGTGGTCTTAACGAAATAATTGCAGTAGCTGCTGATGGAGGAGGCAATTACAAGTATACTTTTGATGGCGAGTTCACAGGATCTAGTCCGAGTTATATTTATTATAAAACCCAACCTTATTTGGTAACGGTTCAAGATGCTAACGGATGTACCGCCTCCGCCACACAATTATTTAACTACATCGACATTTGTGTGCCTAATTATTTCACGCCAAATGGAGACACAATAAACGATACTTGGGCACCAGGCTGTACCATTAATTATAAAAATTTAATTTTCTCCGTACTAGATCGTTACGGGCGAGAAATAGGAACATATCATTTGGGCGAATCTTGGGACGGAAAATACCAAGGCGTTGAATTGCCTTCAGGAGATTATTGGTATGTTTTAAAATGGAATAATTCAAAAGAGGATAGGGAAATTGTTGGTCATTTTACACTTTACAGATAATTATAAATGAAAAAAGGAATGAAAAATACACTCACGTATTTACTGTTATTATGTTCTTTTTTTGGCATAAGCCAAGAATTACATGTTCCTGTTTTTACACAATATTTAGCGGATAATAATTTTGTATTGTCTCCTACTTTTGCAGGAATTGGCGATAATCTAAGAATTAGAGCCAATGGATTAACCCAATGGGTAGGCATCAAAGACGCACCACAAAACCAATCGCTTTATGGTGATTTTAGATTAGCTAATCGCTCCGGAATAGGGATTTCAGTATACAATGATAGCAACGGGTACACCTCACAAACTGGAGCCAAATTCTCCTTTGCACACCATATTATTTTGGATTATTACTCGAAGCAATACCTGTCTTTTGGACTCTCATACAACATCAATAGCTTTAAAATAGACATTAGTAAATTCAATACTACTTATGAAATACCAATTATAGACCCAAGCATAACTGACAATAGAGCCATCTCTAACAATAATTTTGATGTAGGACTTTTGTACCGCAACAAAGGGTTTTATGCTAGTTTCAACGCATCTAATATTTTGCCTAAAATCAAAGACAATTATTTAGATATCGAGCCCAGTTTGGTTCTGAATTACCAATTGTATTCTGGCTATGTAATTAAAAACAGTTACAATAGAAATGTCGAAATAGAACCCTCGATCTATTATCAATATTTTGCAGGAGACAAGCGTTCGACGACTGATATTAATTTAAAATACCGCCGATACAATAGTTATGACGATTACTATTGGGCGGGAGTTTCGTATCGTTTTTTAAACGATCAAGCATTCAAACCGTTGACTGTAGGCCCGATGGCGGGATTTAAAAAAGCCAATTTTTATTTTGGGTATTCTTATCAAGTAATGTTGAATCAAATAGCCGCCTACAATTCAGGCACACACATGGTTACTTTGGGGTTTGATTTCCTTCAAGGCATTAGCGATTGTCCTTGCACACAAAGTCCGGTTCACCAATAACAGTTTTCATTTAGTATTTGATTTTCAGAAATTTACAAATTTGCAAAACAACTATGTAATTAAAAAAAATGTATATTTGTTTTGAACTAAACTGACTTATTAATTAAATACAAACAAAAATGAAAAAAATAATTTTGATTATAGCGTTCACAATTGTATTAATTCCAACTGTACAATCACAAGAGAAAATCCAATTTGGTGTAAAAGGAGGTGTCAATTTTACCAACATGACCTCTAATGATTATTTATACGATGAAAAATACAAGACAGGACTTTATCTTGGAGCAACCGTTGAAATACCGTTGGGTAAAAAATTCTCAATTCAGCCAGAAATTTTATATTCAAGTCAGGGAATTAAAGGGAAAGCACTTGTAAACTACCCTTCACTTGTTCCCGGAACCATGCCTGTAGTTTATGCTGAACACAAGTTAGATTATATCAAGATTCCTATTTTGGCAAAACTGTATTTAGCTAAGAATTTTTCATTCGAAATAGGACCGTCATTTAATTTTCTAGTAAATGATCAGTATCAGTTTACGTATAATTCTTATACCCGGTCAGATTTAGCTGAAAAGTTTGAATTAGGAGGCGTTGTTGGGTTATCCTATAAAGTCAAATCAAACGTTGTTGTAAATGCAAATTATCTCAACGGTTTTTCCAATGTTTTAAAATCTCCTTTTGAAAATTCAAAAAGCTATGGTTTTTCAGTAGGGGTTGGATATTTATTTAAATAAAACCCCAGTTTTATAAAAAAATTAAATAAAAAAAACAGATTATTTAATTTACAACGATTTCGTTAAGAAATATTGATTTTTTATCGCTTTTCAGAATTTGTGACTACACGAAAAGTTCTATCTTTGTTTGTCTACAAGAAAAACTAAAAACCAAATTACAATGAAAACGGTAAACGATTTTAATTTCAAAAATAAAAAAGCAATCATCCGCGTTGATTTTAACGTGCCTTTGGATGAAAATTTCAATGTAACAGACGCAACACGTATTGAAGCTGCAAAACCAACAATTGATAAAATTTTGGCTGATGGCGGAAGCGTAATTTTAATGTCACATTTAGGTCGCCCAAAAGGAGTTGAAGAGAAATATTCATTGAAACACATCTTGAAAACAGCTTCGGCTATTTTAGGCGTACCAGTTCAATTTGCTGCTAATTGTATAGGAGCTGAAGCTAAAGCTGCTTCAGACAAATTGCAAGCAGGTGAAGTTTTGTTATTAGAAAATTTACGTTTTCATGCAGAAGAAGAAGCTGGAGATGTGGCTTTCGCCAAAGAATTAGCATCATTAGGTGATATTTATGTAAACGATGCTTTTGGAACGGCTCACAGAGCACATGCTTCGACTACAATTATCGCGCAATTTTTTCCAAACGATAAATGTTTTGGAACTTTGCTTGCTAAAGAAATTGAAAGCTTGAACAAAGTATTAAACAACAGTGTAAAACCAGTAACTGCTGTTCTTGGAGGTTCTAAAGTATCTTCAAAAATTACGGTTATCGAAAATATTTTAGATAAAGTAGACCACATGATTATTGGTGGTGGAATGACTTTTACTTTCGTAAAAGCCTTGGGTGGAAAAATTGGAGATTCTATTTGTGAAGATGACAAACAAGAATTGGCCTTAGAAATTTTGCGTTTAGCCAAAGAAAAAGGAGTTCAAATTCATATTCCGGTTGACGTAGTTGCAGGAGATAAATTCTCAAACGATGCAAATACTCAAGTAGTTGATGTTAGAGCAATTCCTGACGGATGGGAAGGTATGGATGCTGGACCAAAATCATTAGAGCAATTCAAAAAAGTAATTTTAGAGTCTAAAACAATTCTTTGGAATGGACCTCTAGGAGTTTTTGAAATGCCAACTTTTGCAAAAGGAACTATTGCTTTAGGAGAATTTATTGCTGAATCAACAGCTAATGGAGCTTTCTCACTAGTAGGTGGTGGAGATTCGGTAGCAGCTGTAAAACAATTTGGTTTTGAAGATAAAGTGAGTTATGTTTCTACAGGTGGAGGAGCCATGTTAGAAATGTTAGAAGGTAGAGTTTTACCCGGAATCGCTGCGATTTTAGAATAAGCCTTTTAAAATAATAATCAAGTCAAATGGACTTGAACGGAATACAAATAGAAAACCTTAGCGAAGAAATTTTGAGCTAAGGTTTTCTTGATTTTAACTATTTTCCAAATTAGGATAGGGTTCATTTATGTTATTTTTAAGAAGGATTTTCGCGTCGAATTAATCGAAAAAGCTTAAAAAAGCCCTTAAAACTGATTTTTTAACAATATTTATGGAATTTTTTAGTTTGAACCTAGTAAGTTTGTAAAAAATGATTGTATAATCGTTTGGAATATAGCCCCTTGATTACATTAATTATGAAAATAAAACACATTATACTTCCTTTTTTTCTGTTTGTTTCTTTCTCGCTTTTTTCGCAAGAAGTTATAGAAAAACCAGGAACTCCTAAACCAGAAATTAAACTTACCTACTTAGATTCTATTAAAAAAACATTTGTCAAAGATGATTTGGCAGCTTGTGTAGATAGTTTGTGGTTAAAGGAATTAACTAATTTAGACATTTACAACAATCTTACCGAAGATATTCAAACGATTAATATTGACGAAAAAGTGGATTATGAATTATCTACAGATTTGTTAAAAGCGCGATTGCAAGCAATGGATGAGAAATCACCATTTCATATTGAATACAACCAAGGTCTAGAAAACATAATCAAGTCCTTTTTGAAAAACAGAAAGCGTTCTTTTGAGCGTTTAATGGCTGTTTCAGAATATTATTTTCCATTATTTGAAGAGGCGTTTGACAAACAAAATGTCCCTCTTGAAATTAAATATTTAGCCGTTGTTGAGTCGGCATTAAACCCGAAAGCAGTTTCTAGAGTGGGCGCTACAGGACTTTGGCAGTTCATGTACCAAACTGGAAAACAATATGGTTTAAAAATAGATTCCTATGTAGATGAACGAAGCGACCCACTAAAAGCTAGTGAGGCTGCTGCCCAATACATGAAAAATATGTATGCTATTTTTGGAGACTGGGATTTGGTTTTAGCATCGTATAACTCAGGTCCAGGGAATGTAGCAAAAGCAATTCGTCGTTCTGGCGGACAACAAAATTATTGGAACATTCGTAAAAACTTGCCTAAAGAAACCCAAGGCTATGTGCCAGCTTTCCTGGCCACAATGTACATTTACGAATACCATAAAGAACATGGGATTGTGCCTGAAAAAGCACCAATTAAACATTTCACAACCGATACCGTAATGATTAAAAGACAAATGTCTTTCAAACAAATATCAGAGTTGATTGATATTCCTGTAGCTCAATTGCAAGTTTTAAATCCATCGTATAGACTAAATATTGTTCCTGCTTACAAAGACCAAACTCATTTTTTGAGATTGCCTCAAGATAAAATGGCGATTTTTACCTCAAACGAATCCAAGATTTATGCTTATGTCGATAAAGAGGCCAGTTTACGTGAAAAACCATTTCAAATTGTCCGACCAATTGTAGCTCAAGACTCTGTAAATACATTTCAAAAATTGGCACAAGCAAAAGTGCGCTACTATCGTGTTAAGCGTAATGACAATTTAAGTACAATTGCTCAAAAATACGATGTTAAGGTTGAGGATCTTAAAAAATGGAATAATATCAGAGGCAATAAAGTGGCCTACGGCAAGAACTTAAAAATCAACGGAATTGAAACCGATCAAAGTTCGACGGCTGTTGCAAAAGTTGAACTCGATAAAAAAGGAGTTCAGAAAGATAGTGCAGGGGTAGCATCTGCTTCATTTTATGTTGTACAAAAAGGGGATAATTTAAGTGCGATCGCTAAAAAGTTCAACGTTACAGTTGCAGAAATCCAAGAATGGAATAAGCTAATCAATAACAATGTTCAGTTAGGAGCATCTCTTCAAGTTGTTAAAAATCCAACTAACAAAGAAGAAATTGCCGAGACTGTTGAAAGAAAAGATATAGCTTATAGTGTTCAAAAAGGAGATAATTTGGGAAGTATTGCTATGAAATTTGGCGCTACTATTGAAGAGTTAAAACAATGGAATAACTTAAAATCTAATGCAATTGCTATTGGGAATAGTTTGGTTGTAGCCAAAAATGAGATTGTTATTGACACCAATAAAGCAACTGTTGCAAGTTTTAAAAAGAAAGAACAGTTTTCAAATTCTGCTAAAAAAGAGGCAGAATACTATGTGAAAAAAGGCGATTCTTTATATAGTATTTCAAAAAAATATCCTGGTGTGACTATTTCTGATTTAAAGAAATGGAACAATATTAAAGACGATGAATTGAAACCTGGAATGAAATTAAAAATTAACGGTTAATTCAATGAATCAATATAAATTTGGGCTGTAGTTATAATTGTTTTTGAATCATGAATAAAACCCATTTTTTAAGCCTACTTCTTTCGGTTTTACTTTTTTCATGTTTCAAGAAAGAAACTGACTTAGCCCGAAAAACAACCGGAAAAATCAATACAATTTCAGTAATTATTGACGATCAATTGTGGAATGGGGAAATAGGCGATAGCATCAGAAATACATTTGCCTCTCCAGTAATTGGATTACCCGAGGAAGAACCTCTTTTTACCATTAATCAATATCCTGTTAAGTTATTGGAAGGGTTTGCGACTGATAGTCGCGCTATTCTTATTATAAAAAAAGCAACCAAAACCAGATTTGAAATCAAGAGAAATCAATATGCTTCTCCTCAAAATGTATTTCACATAGCCGGCAAAACGACGGATGAATTATTGCAATTATTAGAAAAACATTCTCCCAATATTATTCGACTAATTGAAAAAGGAGAAATTGCACAGAGTCAAGAAATTAATAAAAAGGCGCTTCTTTCCACTGCATTTTTCAAAAAACAATTCCAGTTAACAATTGAAGTTCCTTCCGATTTTGAAACGGTTTTGAGGAAGCCTAATTTCGTTTGGCTAAAGAAAAATAGTATTAGTGGAAGCAGCAGCTTATTGCTTTACCAGCTGCCATTGAAAAAGATTACACCTTCTAACGTTGCTGTTGATATTCTTAAAATGAGAGATTCCATCGGGAAATACATCCAAGGAACAGAACCCAACACGTATATGATTTGCGAGACAGGGTATACCCCTTATTTTTTCAAATCAAAGTTAGACAATCGATTGGCGTATGAAACCAGAGGTACTTGGCGACTGCAGAATGATTATATGTCAGGCCCGTTTATCAATTATACCATTGTAGATAAAGCGAATAATAGGCTGTTAATTTTAGAAGGTTTTTGTTATTCGCCTTCTAAAGAAAAAAGAGACGTAATGCACGAATTAGAAGCAATTATGCATTCGGTTCATTTACTAAAAAACAATACTTTTACCCCACATAAAAAATAAAATTCATGGCATTAGAATGGAAGATTATTCCTTTTGATTTACTTTCTGTACACGAGTTGTACGAAATTCTTCGTTTGCGAAGCGAAATATTTGTTGTTGAGCAAAACTGTGTGTATCTTGATTTGGATGGCAAAGATCAAAAAGCATTGCATCTTTTCGGGACCTTTGAAGGCAAAATAGTTGCACACGCTCGTCTTTTTAAACCAGGAATTTCATTTGTTCACGCCTCAATTGGTAGAGTAACAGTAGATGCAAAACATAGAGAAAAAAAGTGGGGTCACGAATTAATGCGTCAAGCTATTGCTGGAATTTTAGATCATTATGGAGAAACCGAGATTACGATTGGCGCCCAATTGTATTTGAAAAAATTCTATGAAAGTCACGGATTTGTTCAATCGAGCGAAATGTATTTAGAAGATGATATACCGCACATTCAAATGGAGAAAAGTCACTAACACTTTTTAATCACTAATTCTACTCTGCGATCTAATTCAGTGGCTTTGCCCATTGGGAATTGGTTTCCGTAACCTTTAAAAGTCATTCGGGACGGATTGATTTTTCGCATCACTAAGTAGCGGTAGACTGCTTTAGCTCGGTTGTACGATAATTTTCTTTCTTTAGTATCTTTGTCAATAGCATCTGAAAATTGTCTTGGAGTACAACAAACATGACCTTGAATTTCAAATTCTATATACGGATTGTTCTTTAAAAAAGTAACAATTTTATCCAGTACAATTCGGGATTTTAAATCCAAATAACTACTCCCAACATTAAAGCGTACATTTTCTAAATAGATACGATCCCCTTTTTGATGTGGCAAATGAAAATCAGAATACAAGCGCGGAATTCCCATAAAAAACTTTGGTCTTGCTTGTTGTTCTATTACGACTTCTACCCGGCGATTTTTAGAGCGGGTTTGATCTAGGTCTGGAACACTATCTTTATTGACTAAAACCCTTCCTTTGCCTTCTAAGGCAATTAGTTTTTTGGGATTCAATCCAATGTTGAGCAATATTTTTTCAACGGTAGTAACTCTCCTGTCCGATAAATTGAAATTGTAAGGAGCCGTACCACGATCGTCACAATACCCAAAAACGCGAACTGATTGAATTTGGCTACTGTCTATTTTTTGAAAAAAATCGCAAAGAAGGTCTTTTTGGGGTTCTCTGAGTAAGTCAACATCAAAGTCAAAATAAACATTTTGTGTGATTTTTTCTTGAGCAAATCCGCTAAAGAACAATACTAAAAACCCTATTTTGAATAGCCTTTTCATTACATTTTTAAAATGGTTTTGTATTCTATAGGCGAGTTCAATACTTGAACAGCGCGTTTGATTTCAAGATTATTTTTTAAATAAAATTGGTACACACCTTCCTGATATTGATACCTTTTAATCAATTCTTCTTGAATCAAATTTTTAATTTCTTTCTGATTTTTATCCAACAAAGCATTTTCACTTTTTTGCAGCGCAGTTACTAATTGTTGGTATTCTAAGGTAATCGCTTCGTCAATTTTTTCTTTTTTGGCTGCAGCCAAAGTGTTTTTCAACGCTAATTCAGTTTGGGTATCAAATGCGAATTTAGATGATTTTAAAAACTGTTTGAAGTCTTGGTAATCGCTCTCTGATATACTTGGAATCGTGTTGCCTAAGTTTGGATTTTTAAAATAATATTGGGTTGCAAAATTAAAAATGGCATCGTTCTTTTCTAAGGCTTCGGAGATGGCGCTTAATTTTGTTTCTTCAAGTGCAATGTCAGGCTGAATTCCCCCACCATCATAAACGGTTCTTCCTTTTTTGGTTTTGAACGCAGTATAATTTTTCTCATCACGTTTTGTGGCAATTCCGTTTTTATCTTTTCGACTGTAATCTAGTGCTTGAATGCATCTTCCAGAAGGGGTGTAATAACGCGAAATGGTTACTTTTAGTTGAGTCCCATAGGTCAAATCAACAGGTCTTTGGACCAATCCTTTCCCAAAGCTGCGACTACCAATAATCACCGCTCGGTCCAAATCCTGTAACGCCCCAGAAACGATTTCCGAAGCCGATGCACTTCTTCCATTGACAATAATCGCTAGCGGAATTTCAGTATCTACAGGCTCTTTAGTCGTTTTATACACATTGTTGTGTTTGTCGATTTTTGATTTTGTGGTAACAATAATTTCATTTTTGGGTACAAATAAATTGCAAATTGTCACGGCTTCGTTTAACAATCCGCCGGGATTATCACGCAAGTCTAAAACAATTCGCTCAACGCCTTCTTTTTTGAGTTGTTCCA
>JACCDZ010135686.1_pt1 | contig 46033 bp, 38 predicted proteins | sample 7449551 | NCBI WGS metagenome assembly JACCDZ01 (sample SAMN15323452, study PRJNA562643) | freshwater metagenome | isolation source: river surface water | place: USA:Blue River Watershed | collected 2017-08-18
AATGTGGCTGCGCGGCATCAACGAGATGTGGGGTGTGCCCGGTCGCTCCCGCAAGCTGATCCCGGCCTATCTCGATCTCTCCCGCCGCGACTTTCACCCCAGCCAGCATGACGCCACCGCCCAGTTGGCGCGCGTCAAGGCGCGCTATCTGGGCGACAAGGTTTGACGCTCAGTCCAGCAGAAAGTGTGCACGTGCCACGGCCACCGGCTTGTCCGGTGATTCCTGCCAGACCGACACCTGCACATTGGCGATCTGCTGGCCATGCTTGGTCACGCTGCAGGCGGCGTGCAGTTCGCGCGCCAGGCCGGGGCGCAGGTAGTCGATGGAGAAGTCCACCGTGCGCGGCACCGTGTTGCTTTCGCGCACCCAGAGCAGATGCATGATCGCGACCATTTCCATGAAGCCGCCAATCAGGCCGCCATGCAGCGCCGGCAGCTGATCGTTGCCGATGTTGTCGGGGTGGAATGGCAGCGAGAAGCGCAGTTCGCCATCGACCTCGGTCAGTTGCATGCCGATCTGGCGGGCGTAGGGCGAGTAATCCAGCAGGTTATCCACGGTAAGGCTGTTCATACCTGACCTCCGGTTGCAACGGCTTCGCCTTTGAAGCTTCGGCGCCGCATGAAAGTGGCCACACCATAGGCGACTGGTTGCGGGTTGCCGTCCTGGTAGGCGGTGGCGCGCGTGAACGCAATTTCGCGGCCCATGCGGTAACACTCGGCCGTGCAATACACGGGTAGTCCGGGTGTGGCCGGGCGCAGGTAGTCGATGCGCAGGTCCAGTGTGGGGTAGCCGCAGGCTTCTTCCAGCAGCGAGAAAATGCTGAGTGCGCTGGTGTTATCGATTAGCGTGGTGATGACACCGCCGTGGAGTACGCCAGTGCGGCTATCGCCGATCAGGCGCTCCTGATAGGGCAGGCGCATGGTGGCTCTGCCGCGTTCGGCCTGGATGAATTCGATCTGAAGGATGCGGCTGTGCGGAATCTGGCATAGCCACTGGGCGACTTCGTTGAACAGTGCCGGATTCCTAACGGGCAGGGGCAAACTCATGTCATCTCCACAATTAAATCAAGGCGATCATGATAAAGCCTGCGTGATCAATTCTCCGCTATTATCGCGCCAAGAAAAAATATAGAACCGAGGAGTCACGCATGTCTTCCTTGTCGTCAAAGCACCGGAAACGCGCGCTATTGCAGGCGCTGCCGCAGTCTCTGGGTTTGCCAATACTGGGCAATACGCTGGCCTCCCTTCGCGACCCCGGCGGCTTGATGTTGCGGCTGGCAACCACGCACGGCCCGGTGGTGCGTACACGATTTTTCGGTGAAGACACCGTGGTGTTGCTCGGCCCCGAGGCCAATCAGCAGGTCTTTCGCAACGAGGGCGATGTCTTTTCCAGCACGCAAGGCTGGGCGTTCTATATCGAGCGTTTCTTTCATCGCGGCCTTATGTTGCTCGATTTCGACGAGCACCGATTTCATCGCGGCATCATGCAGGGTGCTTTCAAAAAACCGTATTTGGTGCACTACCTAGCGCGCATGAATCCGGTCATCGCCCGAGGGCTGGCGCGATGGCGGCCGGGTGCTCGTTTCATGGTTTATCCGCAGTTGAAACAGCTGACCTTAGACATTGCCACCGAGGTATTCATGGGTGAGCAGCTCGGGCCGGAGGCGGATCGCATTAATCGCGCTTTTGTGAATTGCGTGCTGGCGGGCTCAGCGGTGCTGCGCTTTCCGGTGCCAGGCCTGCGCTGGCAGCGCGGTATTGCGGGACGGCAAGTGCTGGAGGCGTTCTTTCGCGAGCGTATCGCCAGCAAGCGCGCACAACCGGGCGATGACCTGTTCTCGCGCCTGTGCCAGGCTGAAGACGAGCAGGGCCAGCGCTTTTCCGATGATGATGTGATTAACCACATGATTTTCCTGATGATGGCGGCGCACGACACCACCACCATCACGCTGTCGTCGGTGATGTACTTCCTGGCGCGGCATCCCGAGTGGCAGGCTCGAGTGCGCGAAGAGGCGTTGAGCATCGGCCGTGATGCCTTGCAGCATGAGGATCTGGCGAAACTGACGGTGATGGATCAGGTCATGAAGGAGAGCTTGCGCCTGATCTCGCCGGTACATGTGCTGCCGCGCCGCACGGTCAAAGAAGTGGAGGTGGCGGGTCATGTGCTGCCGGCAGATACGGCCATTGTCATCGCGCCGCTGGCGACGCACCACATGACCGACTGGTGGACAGCGCCCGAGCATTTCGATCCGGAGCGTTTCAGCGCCGAGCGTCAGGAGCACAAGCGCCATCCGGGCCAGTTCGTGCCCTTTGGCGGCGGCGCGCACATGTGCATCGGCCTGCATTTTGGTGACATGGAGGTGAAGGCGCTGCTGCATCAGCTGGTGCTGCAGTTTACCTGGCAGGTGCCAGCAAATTATGCGATGGCGGTGAACTTCACCAGCCTGCCGCGCCCATCGGATCATTTACCGGTGATGTTGACGCGTATCGCGACTCGCTGAGCGTGCAGCAGGGTTGTCGCCCTGGCCTTGACGCGCTAGGGTCGGTACCGTGCTGATTGCCTATCCTGTTATTTGAGCTGAAGAGGGTCTACGTCATGTCGGTTGTGCTGCATCAGTGGGAAATTTCGCCGTTTTGCCAGAAAGTGGCGCGCGCCTTGAGGCACAAGGGCATTGCTTTCGAGGCGGTGAATTACAACGGTGTGCTGGCAACCAAGGTGCAGGGCCTGAGCAAGGTCGGTAAAGTGCCTGTACTCGATATTGATGGTCAGCGCATTCAGGACAGTACTCGCATTGCACGCTATCTCGATGAGGCTTATCCGCAGCTGCCGTTGTTGTATCCGCAAGATCCAACCCTGAAGGCACAAGTGGAGTTGTGGGAAGACTGGGCCGATGAGCTGCTGTACTTTTACGAAATCTATTTTCGTGTCAAAGACCCTGAAGCACTGAATGCTGCGGTGGATATTGCTGTGGCCGGTAGGCCGGGTTACGAGCGAGCTGTGTTGAAGCCGGTGCTCAAATCAGCACTTCTTGCCATGCTCTACTTTCAGGGGCTTGGGCGAATGGATGTGGCTGATGTAGAAGCCGAGTTTGTGCGTCATCTGGATCGCATCGAAGCTGTATTGTCAGCCACTGGCTGGCTGGTCGGACCTGACAGAACCATTGCCGACATGGCGGTGGGCTCGCAGCTTGCCGAGGTGGTGCGTACCAGCAAGCGCATGGGGCCATTGATTCTAAGCCGACCGGCAATTGCCTGTTGGCTGAAGGCGTTGGACGCCTGAGTGGCGATTTCAACGCCATGAGCGGATTGTCATGAAATTGAAACAGTAATATGAGCCAAGTTTGACTAGACTCATCACCACCTCATTACCTGCAGAGCAAGATGGCCAAGTTCATTTCCGTGGCGCAACTCAAGGGCGGCGCCGGAAAAAGCACAATCGTGACAAACCTAGTGGGCGCTTTGTCGCGAGAGTTTCGAACCGGCCTGATTGATGCCGATTTGCCGCAGGCGACTTCTGCGCGCTGGGCCGGTCTGCGACAGGCGGCTGGTGACGAGTTCCCGGAAATTACCGTGGCGCTGGCAGACAGCGTTGCCGATCTGGCACGTGAAGCTGAGCGATTAGAGGACCTCTGCGATGTGGTGGTTATCGACTTGCCGCCACGGAGCCTGAAATTTCTTCGTGAAATCATGCCTTACACCGACTTGGTGGTGATGCCTTTGTCGGCTTCCCCCGCGGATGTCTGGTCGACTGAGCAGCTCATGGATGCGGTGCGCGAGGGCAAGAAAACCAGCAAGCGTTTGAAAGCCAGACTGGTTTGGAATCGTTTGCGGGCAAGCAAGGCCACTAACCAGTTTCTGGCCGAAGTGGGTGAGGCGCTACGGGCCAAGGAGCTGCAGTCGCATCTTGCCAGCCGTACGGCCTATGTAGAGGCCTTAGGCCGTGGCCTGACGGTGCTGGAGTGGTCGGACCCGAAGGCGCGAGCTGAGTTTGAAACCTTCTTTAATGAAGTGAAAGCGCAAATCAAGCTGGTCTGAAGTGTAGTGCTGACTTGTTGGTCAACGAATCGTATGCTCTAGCACTTGTCGCCATCAGGCGTTGTCTGGAGCGTTTCCCTTGCCTCTGTCTTCCCCTTTGTCCGAGCCTGTTTTGGTAGCGCAAGCGCTGGAACGTGAATTCATCATCGAAGTTGCGCCGGTCTATCTTGCCAAGGCGCGTCCGCCGAAACCGGAGCGGGTAGCCAATTGGCGCTATCGCAGCGTCTTGCCACTCCTGAATCGTTTGCACAGCCCCGTCACCGGTCTGGTGAAACAGCATATGCGGGTGGATGGTCATCGTCTGGTTTGGCTTGAGGGTGGTAATCGCCTTGGCGAGCCGGTTGTGCTGTTGCATGGCTTTGGTGCCAGCAAGGAGAACTGGCTGCCGTTATTGCCGTTTCTAGCCAAGCGTTATCACCTGTTCTTGCTGGATTTGCCGGGTTGGGGCGAGAGCCAGTTCCATCCTGAGGCGCGATATGGCATGGATGAACAGGTGGCTCGTGTTGCTGCCTGGCTACCTGCGGCGGTGTGCCGACCTGCGCATGTGGTGGGCAGCTCCATGGGGGGCGGTATTGCTGGCCTACTGGCCGGGCGACATTCGGAGTGGGTGCGCTCACTGACACTGATGAATGCAGCGGGTGTGGCCGGTAAGCAGCATACGCCTTTTGAGTTAGGTCTAATGCAAGGACGCAATGGTCTCATTGCGCATAACTTGAAGGGTGTTTTTGATCTGCTTGCGATGACCATGTCGAGCCGTATTCTTGCCGCATTGATGGCACCAGCAATGTCTGGCGATCTCATCTCTCGTCGACACGTTAATGAGCACTTGTTTCGTCAACTGTTGGCGCTTGATCCTGATCCGGCGCTACCGGCATTTTCCAATGTGAAGATGCCGGCATTAGTGATTTGGGGGCGCAATGATCGTGTGCTGCATGTCAGTTGCACGGAAGTTTTTCAGACGCTCATACCTCATGCTCACGTCAGAATTCTTGACCATATCGGGCATTTGCCGATGGTCGAAGTGCCGCGTGTGACGGCCCGACTTCTTCGTAAACACTGGCGTCAATCAGCGGTGCACTGATCATGTCGGAAGCTGAGCTGCGTCTGGGTATTTTTCTGGCAGCATTTGTTCTGCTGGCTGTTGCTGAGTATATGTGGCCACGACGCCTCCAGCCTTTGCCGCGCCGCCAGCGTTGGCCCGGTCATTTTGCCCTGCAAGTGTTGAGCGCAGTGTTGCTGCGGGTCGTCTTTCCTGGTGCTGCGATCGGGCTGGCCCTGCAGATGCAAACGCTAGGCTGGGGTTTGTTCAATGTCTGGCCGGCAACGACCGCCGTGTCTGTGGTGGTGAGCTTGCTACTGCTGGATCTTGGCATCTATGGTCAGCATGTCGCCAGCCATCGTCTGCCTTGGCTGTGGCGCCTGCATCGCCTGCACCATAGTGACCGTCAGCTCGATCTGACCTCGGCGCTGCGCTTTCACCCCCTGGAAATTCTGCTGTCGATGGTGTGGAAGGGCATTCTGATTGCAGTGATCGGCGCCCCCGTACTGGCGGTCATGATTTTCGAGGTCATGCTCAATGCCTCCGCGCTGTTCAATCATGCCAATTTGCGTTTACCACTGGCCGTAGATGCCTGGTTACGCAAATTTCTGGTCACGCCAGATATGCATCGTGTCCATCATTCTCGTCGTGAGCAGGAGACCGACAGCAACTACGGTTTCTGCCTACCTTGGTGGGATTGGTTGTTTCGCAGTTATCGCGCGCAGCCGGAAGACGGCCATGACGGCATGCAGATTGGCTTGCAGGAGTTTGGCGCTGTTAGTGAGTCACGGCTGCGTCAGATGTTGACGCAGCCGTTCCGTCAGCAACAGTAATCAGAAGCGGAATTTGCCAGCCACAATATCGGCGTAAACAACGTCATCGACGGGCACATAGCTCGTGCTGCCTGGCAGCAGCACATACACGGCTTCGCCACTGCACTGCGCCGGATCAAAGCCTTCCTTCTTCAGGCCGGCCTTCTGGTATTTGAAGGTGCCGGTGGTTTCCATGGCAGCCTTCACACGCAGGAACACAGGCACGGCATAAGCCGGCAGCTCGCGCTTCAGATGCTGATAAAGTCCGTCAAAATCGGTGGTCATGCCAGCATGTGGGGTGATTGCTGCCATGCCGGCGCGACCGTTGGTATTGGGGATTTCCACACCGTAGACCACGGCCTCGGCAAGGTCGTGATAGGCGGTCATGATGTTTTCGACTTCGGTGGTCGACACATTTTCGCCCTTCCAGCGGAAGGTGTCGCCAGTACGGTCAACGAACTGGGCATGACGGAAACCGATTTCGCGCATCAGGTCGCCGGTGTTGAAGTACTTGTCGCCCTTGGTGAACACATCCGTGAAGATGCAAGAGCTGTTCTTGCCTTGATCGGTGTAGCCGTCGAACGGAGTCTTGTCGGTAATTTCGCCAATGAGCAGGCCAATCTCGCCGCGCTTGACCTTGATCATGTTGCCTTTCTTGTCGCGTAACGGCGCTTCGGCATCCTTGTCGTATTTCACCAGTGCATAAGGCATGGGCGAGAAACCAACGGTATTGTCGAAATTGAAGATGTTGGTGAAGCCAACATTGCCTTCCGACGAGGCATAGAGTTCGGCCACTTCCTCAATGCCGAAGCGATCTTTGAAGCCGCCCCAGATGTTCGGACGCAGGCCGTTGCCGACCATTTTGCGTACCTTGTGCTGGCGATCGGCAGCACTGGCCGGACGCTCCAGCAAGTAGCGGCAAAGCTCACCTACATAGCCGATGGCGGTGGCATTGTACTTGCGGCAGTCATCCCAGAATTCACTGGCAGAGAACTTGCGGCGCAGCGCGATGCCGGCGTTGCCAGCCAGCACCGAGCCCCAGCACACGACCATCGCCGTGGCGTGATAGAAGGGCAGCGTGGCGTAGAGCACATCGTCCTGACCGAGGTTGAAGGTGAAGCCGAAGCCACCGTAACCCTTCATCCAGCGGCCGTGATTGAACACGGCAGCTTTTGGCAGACCGGTGGTGCCAGAGGTATAGATGTAGAACAAGCCATCCTTGCGGAAAGTATTTTTCGTGGTCGGCGGGTTGTAGCTCGGGCAGCCTTGCAGTTCGATGGCTAGGTTGCGCCACTCGGCAGGGGCAGAGCCGGACTCAATGCGCGTGTCGGTATCGGCCAGCCAGAAGCAGTGGCGGGTTTCAACTTCCAGCGAGTCCTGAACATCGATCAGGTTCTGTACGCATTCGGCACCGGCAATGATGCGCTTCGGCTTGACCAGATTGACGCTGTGCGTCAGTACTTTGCCGGTTTGCGCGGTATTCACCATGGCACAAATCACACCGATCTTGGCCAAGCCGGTCACCGTCGCCAGCAGCTCCGGGCGATTTTCGATCAGTACCGTGACAACATCGCCTTTCTGCAGTCCCTGCGCCAGAAAGTAGTGAGCGATGCGGTTGGCCCATTGGTTGAGTTCAGCGTAAGTGACTTTGCTGTCACGGTAGTAAACGGCCACGCCATGCGGGTTTTCCATCGTGGACTTTTCCACTGCCCAACCCAGTCCCACGGTTTCCGTATTGTCAGTGCTGTTGGCCAGTATTAGGCCGCGTACCATGCGTGGCGCTTTCAGTGCCAGTGCGGGAAGTTTGCGCAGGAAATCGATAGGGCTGATGACATCGTGATGTTGAGCCATGGGCAGGGTCTCCTCGGCAGACGTTGCAACCATGGCAAGCACAGTTACATGAACAAAAAAAAGAGCGCTGATAGCGCTCTGTTGCGTGGATGTAACTTAGCTGGGCAGAACCACTCCCGCAAGACTTGACAGCGTTGTGACGGGGAGCAAAGTCAGCATTTACAGCACTCCACCGTCATATTTCAGCGATTTTTGCCGAATCTCAACGCTTTTTGCCAGGCAGAGTGCCGTTGAGCTTGCAGATGATACCGAGCATGACTTCGTCAGCACCGCCACCGATGGAGGCCAGTCGACCATCGCGATAGGCGCGTGCAATCGGGTTATCCCAAGTGAAGCCCTGGCCGCCCCAGTACTGCAGACAGCTGTCGGTGACTTCGCGCATTAAGCGGCCGGCCTTGAGCTTGGCCATCGACGCCAGCATGGTCACATTATCGCCGGCGATATGCTGTTCGCAGACCGAATGCACCAGACCACGCAAACACTCGATTTCAGTTTGCAGCTCGGCGAGGCGGTAATGCACCACTTGCTGATCCAGCAGTGGCTTGCCGTAAATCATGCGTGAGCGGGCATAGTCTGTGGTCAGTTCGACGCACTTGGTGAGACCACCGAGGGCGCTGGCAGCACAGAAAATGCGCTCTTCCTGGAACTGCATCATCTGCATCATGAAGCCCATATTCTCGCCGCCGATGACGTTGCTCTGTGGCACGCGCACATCGTCAAAGAAGACCTGAGCGGTATCGGAGCTGCGCTGGCCGAGCTTGTCGATGGGCTTGGAGAAGGAAATGCCCGGCGTTTTCGACGGCACAATAATCAGCGACTTGTTGTTGTACGGACCTTCGTCGCTGGTGTTGGCGAGCAGGCAGAAGAAGTCGGCTTGCAGGCTGTTGGTGATCCACATCTTCGAGCCGTTAATGACGTAGTCGTCGCCATCTTTGACGGCACGGGTCTTGATCGCAGCCACATCGGAGCCGGCATGCACTTCGCTCACGGCAATCGAGGCCACCATGTCACCGGCAATGGCCGGGCGCAGGAATTTCGCGCGTAGCTCAGGTGAGCCGAAACGGGCGATAGCCGGCGTCGCCATGTCTGTCTGTACGCCAATCGCCATCGGGATGCCGCCGCAGCTGATGCGGCCCAGTTCTTCAACGACGACCATGTTGTAGGAGTAATCAAGGCCGGAGCCGCCATCGACTTCTGGTTTGCAGATGCCGAGCAGGCCCAAGTCCCCCATTTTCTTAAAAACCTGATGCGCTGGAAAACGGCCAGCTTCTTCCCAGGCATCTACAAACGGATTCACATCCTGTTCAACAAATTGGCGGGTGGTGCGGCGCAGTGCTTCGTGTTCTTCGGTAAAACGCATGATCGAAACCCTCGGAAATAACGCAGGCTATTTATGATTGAAGGCGCGGCCGGATTCGCGCTGACTCACAAGTCACGCGTAACATAGTCGGCGACGAGTTTTTTTGCAAAACCTCAAACCGTATTTTTTAATCTGCTGCCTATGGGTGGCTTTGCTTGGGAACGCACCATGTCAACATCAAATGTATTAACCATCGTTCAGTTGCAGGGGCTAGAGGCCTTGGCATGGGCTGCCCCGCATCAATCGGCGGTGCGAATTGCCTTGCTGTCGGCGGGCGTTCTGTTCATGACCGGTTTACTTACCGGCCTCTGGAAGTACCTTTCGATAGCTCGGAGCCCGCAGGCACGTGCACCTTACTATGTTGATATTGCGCACCGAGCATCCTTGCTCTATGCCTTTGCCGCACTATTGATGGCGGCGATGGCGGCCTTGAGCCCATGGTCCGTTTGCCTGACCTGGCTGGCCACCACCGGCCCTATCGTGTTTTTCTTTGCTGCTGTGTTCACTTATCTACTTCACGGCTGGCTCAACGACACCCGAAATCAGCTCGCCAAGCCGCATCGCCTAGGCCGCTTTGCACTGCCGGGCTGGCTGATTCATGGTTTCATGGGCGTGCTGGCGCTGGTCGAGATTGCCGGTGCAGGCATTCTGGTGGCGGGGCTATTTCAGCGACTGCTCTGAATCAGCGGCTGATTCGAGAGCCTGATAGCGACTAGGGCGTTATTCGCCAGCTTTCAGCAGGGCGCGTTCGATACGACGATCCGGGATCAGCCACATCAGCGCCACCAGCACATACAAACTGCCGGCTATCCCTGCTTGCACAAAGGCCAGTGGAATTGCGACCAAGTACAGCAGTATCGAGAGCTTGCCCTTAACATCCTTGCCCACGGCGGCAGCCAGTGCTGAATCCTTGCCCTGCGTGGCGATGATGACATTCTGCAAGACCCAATAAGCGATGGCGGCCATCATCAGTGTGAAGCCGTACAGCGCCGTTGGGGCGGCGGCAAAATGATTCTCGCCCATCCAGCCGGTCGCAAACGGAATCAGCGACAGCCAGAACAGCAAATGCAGATTGGCCCACAGGATGCCACCGTTGACGCGGCGCGTGGCGTGCAGCATGTGGTGGTGGTTGTTCCAGTAGATGCCGACATAGACAAAGCTCAGCACATAACTCAGCAATACCGGAATCAGTGGCAGCAGCGCGGCTGGATCGGTGCCGTGCGGTACTTTCAGCTCAAGTACCATGATGGTGATGATGATGGCCAGAACCCCATCGCTGAATGCTTCGAGACGCGCTTTGCCCATGCCCATGATGGCTCCTGTGGTGTGCTTTTATTATGCGACTAGCGCCTGTACTTCGATGCGATTGCGGCCATTGGCCTTGGCGGCATACAGCGCTTCGTCGGCATGCTGGATCAATTGCTGCGATGCCAGCGTCGCTGTCTTGTCCTGACAAACCAGGCCAAAGCTGGCAGTGATCTGCAGGTGCTCCTGACTGTCGGTCACCACCTCGGCGGCCACCAGTTGCTGACGGCAGCGCTCCAGCACCACCATGGCATCGCTCAGTCGTGCGCCGGGCAGAATCAGCATGAACTCTTCGCCGCCGTAACGGCCAACATGATCACCTTCACGCAAGGCATCTCGCAGTACGCCCGCCGCGATTTGCAGTACGCGATCGCCCATGGGGTGGCCCCAGGTATCGTTCACTTTTTTGAAGTGATCAAGATCAAGAATAACGACGGACAGCGGTGCAGGCTTGCGCTGCACGCGCATCAATTCCTGATCAAGCAAATCCAGAATACTGCGACGGTTGTGCAAATTGGTCAGCGCATCGGTACGACTGAGCTGGTGGATGCGCTCTTCGCGCATGCGCCACCAGGCCAGCATTTGATCGGCCATCAGCGTTAGAAAGATCAGGAAGGGGGCCGCAAAGAACAGCGTACTGTTCATCCAGAATAGTTCGCTGGATGGGTCCGTTGGGGGAATGCGTACCGGAGCATAGGGCAGGTAGCCGAAAACACTGGCGTAACTCAGACCGACAATGGCCAGCAGGGCACTGATGAAGGCCATCCACACCGGCAGGCGATCATGCAAGATGAATCCGAAAACCGGGCCGCCGAGCAGCACGACGCCAGCACAGAACGATAAGGTGCCGATGGAGTAACTCATCAGCACTAGACTCAGCGCATAAAACTGTAGTGCGACATATTGGAAAAGCTGCAGGTTCGGCCAGCGTCGTCGCAACAACACGCCAATTATCACGATACTGATGCCGGCTAGGATCAGCCAGGCCTCCACTAGCATGAATCGATGCACCACATCGACATGGATCAGCGCGTCGCGATCAGCGCGATTCAGTACATAAAGCGACCAGAGAATGTACTGGCAGTACAGTGGAATGAGCATGACGATCAGTGTCAGCGACTTGTCTACCGCACTCCATTCCAGTGCAGCAGCAAGTCGTAAGCGCAAATTTCGGTTTAACAGCATGACGGTCTCGTTTCTTGTTTTTATGATGACACCGCTGTCTGAGGGGGAGAGGAGAGCTTAGCTCTCGGCCCCCACATACTTGGCTAGCAGATCTCGCGCTTTAACTTCGGCCTCCATCACCGTCATGAAGGTGTAGGCCCCCATGAACTTGCGGCTCAGGAACATGAATTCCTTGGGTGGAATGGTGAAGTAGCGCGTTGCGGCCGAGCGCGCGGCCGCTGAGGTAGCACGCACATGTAGCTTGCTTTTTGCCCAGCAGTAAGCGCCGTCGGCATTGAGCAGTTCGCGTGGTACTTTGCTGCTTTCAGCAAAGGGCTCGAAAGCAAGGAAGGCGAGGTCGATGAAGCTTTCCAGCGTGCCGGACTTCATGCCATCGAAAAAGCGATAGCCTTTCATCGCTGCTTTCATGGCTTCGCGATCCGCATAGAAAGCAGCGCGTGTCATGCCACGTGCGAGCTCGAGAATATCTGCCGGGAAGTCGCGCACAGCGCCGAAATCGAGCAGCACAATGCGGTCTGGTTGGCTGGCATCCTCGGCAATTTGCACAAGGTAGTTGCCGAAATTCGGATCGGTCTGAATTTGCCCCCACAGGAACACTTCCTGGCAACATACGTCCAGTGCGGCAATGGCCAATGCGTTTTTGCGTGCGGCGGGCAGCGTCAGCACCGCCTCGCTGTTAACGGGCACACCCTGCTCGAATGACATCACCAGCAAGTGGTCGCCGCAGTATTCCGGATAAATCTTTGGCACCACAAAGCGCGAGTCATTTTTCAGGAACTCACAGAATAGGCGCGTGGTTTCGGCCTCAAGCGCATAGTTCACTTCGCGATGCATCATCATGCGCACTTCTTCCAGCCACTCGTCGAACTCGCGTGTCTGTGGCACGGCACGGGTCAGGCGCAGCATCTGGGTGACTAGATTAAGGTCGCTGTCGATAGCTTCGGCGACGCCCGGATACTGGATCTTTAGCACCATTTCGGCACCATCGCTGCGGCGTCGGGCGCGATGCACCTGCGCGAGCGAGGCGGCACCGAGCGGCTCTGGATTGATCTCTAGTTCGTGAAAGCGGCTGCCGAGCTGCGCGCGAACCAGCGGCTCCAGCGACGACCATTGCAGTGCTGTCGTGCTGTCGTTGAGCTTGTGCAGCGCACTGGTTATCTCTGGCGGCAGGAAGTGTTCGCCATAAAGCGCCATCATCTGGCCGATCTTGACCACACTGCCTTTGAGCTTGCCGAGCTCACTCACAAGATACTCGGCTTGTTCGCCAAGGGCCTTGCGGCGTGCGCTGGCTCTGTCTTCAGGCGCGGCAAAGAAGGAGCCGGCTGCAGATGCCGCCATGCGCGAGCCGGCTACCAGTGAGGCGCGGGCAATGGAAAAACGGCGCTCGAAGGCTCCGGTCTTGAGTCGGGTCAAACGGTCATCGCTCATGCGAGCAGTCCTGCGCAAAGAATCATGGGCCTAGTTTACCTGAACTGATTGCCAGCCTTCGGCGCTTTCTGCTGCACGGCCTTCTTCGGCGAGCTTGATCAGATGCGCGAGCAGGCTGTACTTGGCGATGCCGTGCAGCCAGGGAGCTACATCGTCATATACCATCAGTACCAGTTCGGTCAGCGGCAGTGGCGAGGCGGGCAGGCAGCGCAAGACCTTATCTTCACGTTGCTGTCGGTGTGCGAGCGTTCCGTTGATAACGCTATTGGCATCGGCCATGACGCGGCCATGGCCGGGCAACAGCGCCTTTAATTGCAAGGGCAGTAGCTTGCGCAGCGAGGCCAGATAATCGCCAAGGCGGCCGTGCGGCGGAATGATGACTACTGTCGAGCCTTGAATGAGATGGTCGCCGGTGATCAGCCAGCCATCCTCGGGAGCATGAAAGCAGAGATGGTTTTCGACATGGCCGGGGGTGTGAATAACCTGCAATGGCCAGCCTAGCGCCTCAAATAACTCACCATCAATGAGTGTCTGATCAATAGCCGTATCGCGATCCTGGCTGGGGTCGCTCGCCAGTGGTGACATGCCCAGTACCTTTGCACCGGTTGCTGCCACCAGTGCGGCGCAGCCCGGGGAGTGGTCACGATGGGTATGGGTGAGCAGGATATGCGTCAATGGTTTGCCGCTTTCGGCTACGCCCAGCAACAGCGTCGACAGATGATCGCTATCAGCCGGGCCTGGGTCGACACAAATGACATTGTCACGGCCATGAAGCAAATAGCTGTTGGTTCCCGGCCCGGTCATCATGCCGGCATTGGGTGCGGTGATGCGGGTGACACGAGGGCTCAGCACAATTCGTTCGCCAGCTGCAATGGCGACATCATGTTGCGAGGAAAGATCGGTAGCGATTGGCAGCATGCAGAATCTCGGTCTTGTTTATCCGGAACAGCTTTTATCACGCCGTAGCGTTGGCAGCGCCTAACAGCCCTCTATACTAGCCTCCAATATCGCCGTTGCAGCAGCAATTTGATGCTTGCTCCGGCTATACCATTGTTTGGATGCCGTCATGCTCACCGTTATTTCGCCCGCGAAAACTCTCGATTACGAATCACCTCTGCCGTTAGGTCTGGTGCCGACCCGCCCGGACTTTCTCGCAGACTCGGCCTGCTTGATCGACATCCTGCGCGAGTACACACCGCCTCAGGTGGCCTCGCTGATGTCGCTCTCAGACAAGCTGGCGGCGCTTAATGTGGCTCGCTTTCAGAGCTGGCAGCCCGATTTTGCCGAGCCCGATGCACGCCCGGCGCTGTTTGCCTTTAAGGGCGATGTATACACCGGCATCGAAGTTGAGCGCTTGCAGGCCAATGACCTTGCGCGAGCGCAGAAGCACCTGCGTATCTTGTCAGGGCTTTATGGTTTGCTGCGTCCACTTGATCTGATGCTGCCGTATCGCCTAGAAATGGGCACCGAGCTGGTTAACCCGCGTGGCAAGCATCTCTACGATTTCTGGGGTGACAGCATCACGCAAGCACTGAATGCGGCGCTGGCGGAGCAGGGGGATGGCATCCTGATCAATCTCGCTTCTAACGAGTATTTCCGTGCGGTGCAGCCGAAGAAGCTGAATGCCGTGATTTACACGCCGCAATTCAAGGACGAGAAAAATGGTCAATTCAAGATGATCAGTTTCTTTGCCAAGAAGGCGCGCGGTCGTATGGCGGCCTGGCTGCTGCAGAATGATATTAGCCAGCCGGATGACCTCCGCGACTTCGATGTTGATGGTTATCAATTCAATAGTGCACTGAGTTCGGGGCAGACCCTGGTGTTTACCCGTCGCGAAGGAGAATCAGCATGAGCTTTCAGGATTTGACCGCCGAGCAGCAACAAGCGCTGGAGGCGGCCGCTTTTCGTCGCTTGGTGGCGCATCTGCAGGGCCGTACGGATGTGCAAAATATCGATTTGATGAATCTCTCCGGCTTCTGTCGCAACTGTCTTTCGAAGTGGTTGCGGGCTGAGGCCGAGGCTCAAGGTTTGCCGCTGACCGATGCTGCCGCTCGTCAGCAGGTCTACGGCATGCCGTATGAGGACTGGAAGGCAGCCCATCAAAAGCCTTAAACTCGCCACCTAATTTTTGTCGCTGTGAGGAAATGACCGTGTCCGTGGAAACCATCAAAGCCCTGCAAGCCGACCATTTCGGTCGCTGGAAGAACCGCGAAGCAATTGCCGAATCCATGATTCCGGTGCTTGGTCGTCTGGCGCGTGAGCGTAATGTCGTCATTACCGTGTTCGGCCGCTCGCTGGTTAACCGCTCAGTCATCCAGATTCTCAAGAGCCACCGCCGCGTGCGCATGATCGCCGGCGATCTGTCGGTGGTCGATACCTTCCCGATTCTTGAAGTTGTTGCCGCGCTTGAAGTTGGCACCTGTCAGATCGACATCGGCAAACTGGCCATCGACTACCGTGAAAACGGCAACGGTGCCGATCTGCGCAGCTTTGTCACCAACGCCGTTCAGCCGGGCATCGGCTTGACACCGCAGGGCGAGCCGCGTGATGTCGTACTCTACGGCTTCGGTCGTATCGGCCGTATTCTGGCTCGCTTGCTCATCGAGAAGGCCGGCAACCTTGGCGGCCTGCGTCTGCGCGCCATCGTCGTGCGCAAGACCACCGATGGCGACCTGCAGAAGCGTGCGTCGCTACTGCGTCGCGACTCCATCCACGGTCCATTCGAAGGCACCATCGCGGTCGATGAAGAAAACGAAGCCATCATCGCCAACGGCAACTTCATCAAGGTCATCTACGCCTCGCAGCCGGAAGACATCGACTACACCGCCTATGGCATCAGCAATGCGCTGCTGATCGACAACACCGGCAAACTCAAGGACGACGTTGGTCTTGGTCGTCACCTGACTTGCCCGGGCGTGACACGCGTGATTCTCACGGCGCCGGCCAAGGGCAACATCAAGAACCTGGTCTATGGCGTTAATAACGACACCATCACCGATGCCGATACCATTCTGTCGGCCGCTTCCTGCACCACCAACGCGATCACGCCGGTGTTGAAGGTCATGAATGATCATTTCGGCATTCTGTCCGGCCATGTCGAGACCGTGCACTCGTTCACCAACGACCAGAACCTGATCGACAACTACCACAAGGCCGACCGCCGTGGCCGTTCCGCCGTGCTCAACATGGTTATCACCGAGACTGGCGCTGCCAAGGCCGTGGCCAAGGCGCTGCCGGAACTGCTCGGCAAGCTCACCGGCAATTCCATCCGCGTTCCCACGCCGAATGTGTCTATGGCTATCCTCAGCCTGACGCTGGAAAAGGCCGCGAGCAAGGAAGAAATCAACGAGTTCCTGCGCCAGGTCTCGCTGCACTCCAACCTGCAGGATCAGATCGACTACACCAACTCCACGGAAGTGGTGTCGTCGGACTTCATCGGTTCGCGTTCGGCTGGCGTTTTCGATGCGCAAGCCACCATCGTCAACGGTAATCGCGCCAACCTCTATGTCTGGTACGACAACGAGATGGGCTACAGCTGCCAGGTCATGCGCATTGCCGAGCAGGTGTCCGGTACGCACTACCTGCATCTGCCGGTCGAGGGCTAATGATTCGCGCCTTCGGGCGCGATGAATGAAAACGGGGGCTTAGGCCCCCGTTTTGCTGTCTGTGATTTGCTGAATCAGATGCTCAAACGGCCCAGCCAGATATCGCGATACATAACAAAGTCACCGAGCAAGCTATAGAACGGGTGTTTGAAGGTGGCTGGACGATTTTTCTCAAAGCCGTAATGCCCGACCCAAGCAAAGCCGTAACCTGCTACCGGAATAGCCCAAAGCCAGGCCAAGTGCCCGGTGCCGATCGCCGCTAGGACAATGCTAATCACTAAGCTGGTGCCAATGAAATGCAGCCGCCGACATGTGCGATTGCTATGTTCTTGCAGGTAATAGGGATAGAACTCGCGAAAACTGGTGAAGCGTGAGCTGCTCATGGGCATGCCTCTTGTTTGATTGCCAGTGTTGTAACTCAGCCGTGCCATGCTTGCCAAGCCGTGAGCCATTTCGTCAGTGCGCTTGATAGCTCATGTCATTGCGCATGCTGGCTCGTCGCGCCAAAGTCTGCCTCGCTCAAATGACTGTAAGGTCAAGAATTTCTCATTTACCTCAAGAGGACATTCCATCATGACGGAAGCCCTGATTTTTGATGCCGTGCGTACTCCGCGTGGCAAAGGCAAGAAAGATGGTTCGCTGCACACGGTGAAGCCGGTCGACCTCGTCGTTGGTCTCATGCACGCGCTGGAAGCGCGCAACGGCAGTGCTTTCAAGCATCTGGTTGATGACGTCGTGCTGGGCTGTGTCACCCCGGTAGGTGATCAAGGTGCTGATATTGCCAAGACCGCTGCCATCAAGGCCCAGTGGCCGAACGAAACAGCCGGTGTTCAGCTCAACCGTTTCTGCGCCTCCGGTCTGGAAGCAGTGAATCTGGGTGCCATGAAAATTCGCTCCGGCTTCGAAGATCTGGTTGTCGTCGGTGGCGTTGAATGCATGTCGCGTATCCCGATGGGTTCCGATGGTGGTGCTTGGGCCATGGATCCTGCCACCAACCTGGAAACCAGCTTCGTGCCGCAGGGTATTGGCGCTGACCTTATCGCCACAATGGAAGGCTTCAGCCGTACTGATGTCGATGCCTTTTCCGTCGAATCGCAGAAGCGCGCCGCTAATGCACGCGCTCAAGGTTACTTCAATGGCTCGCTGGTGCCGGTCATCGACTTCAACGGTCAGGTTGTGCTCGCCGAAGACGAGTTCATCAAGCCGGACTCCAGCGTAGAAAAGCTGGCCGGTCTGCAACCATCCTTCGCCATGATGGGCGAGATGGGCGGCTTCGACGCGGTGGCCCTGCAAAAATACCATTGGGTTGAAAAGATCGACCACGTGCACACGGCCGCCAACTCTTCCGGCATCGTCGATGGCGCAGCTTTGATGCTCATCGGTAATGAAGCTGCAGGCAAAAAGCTTGGTCTGAAGCCGCGTGCGCGCATCGTTGCCACGGCTGTCAGCGGTGCTGACCCGACTATCATGCTCACCGGTCCGGCACCTGCCGCCCGCAAGGCGCTGGCCAAAGCTGGTCTGACTGTCGATGACATCGATCTTTGGGAAATCAACGAAGCCTTCGCGGCTGTTGCCATGCGTTTCATGAAAGACATGGGCATTTCGCATGACATTACCAACGTCAATGGCGGTTCGATTGCCATGGGCCATCCGCTCGGTGCTACGGGTTGCATGATCGTTCAGATTGCCCTCGACGAACTCGAGCGTCGCGGCCTCAAGCGCGCCCTCTGCACGCTGTGCGTCGGCGGCGGCATGGGCATCGCCACCATTATCGAACGCGTTTGAGTGCGGTTTTCCGTACTCGACCAAAATCATCGGATTTGAGAGAAAAGACCATGAGCCAGAGCGCTATTCGCTGGGAAAAAGACGCTGACAACATCGTCACCCTGACCCTGGACGACCCGAATCAGTCGGCCAACACCATGAACGCGCTGTACCGCCAGTCGATGGGTGAAGTCATTGCTCGCCTGTACGCCGAAAAGGCAGATATCGCTGGTGTGATCATCACTTCTGCAAAGAAGACTTTTTTTGCCGGCGGCGATTTGCGTCTGTTGATTCAGACCATGCCGGAACATGCTGATGCCATGAAGGCTGAGCTGGTCGAGCTGAACGCACAGCTGCGTAAGCTGGAAACGCTGGGCAAACCGGTTGTTGCTGCCATGAACGGCACCGCGCTCGGTGGCGGTCTGGAAATCGCCTTGGCCACGCATCACCGTATCGCCATTGGCGGCACCAAGGCCGAGTTCGGTCTGCCGGAAGTCTCGCTCGGCCTGCTGCCGGGCGGCGGTGGTCTGACCCGCGTCACGCGCATGCTCGGCATTCAGAATGCCCTGATGAATGTGCTCATGCAGGGTCAGCGCATGAAGGCCGAGAAGGCTCAGTCCACCGGCCTGATTGATGCCCTGGCAACTGACACCGACGACATGCTGGCCAAGGCTCGTGCCTGGATCAAGGCCAACCCGTCGGCTCAGCAGCCTTGGGATAAGTCTGGCTACAAGATGCCAGGCGGCACACCGTCCACGCCATCGTTGGCGATGAACCTGCCAGCATTCCCAGCCAACCTGCGCAAGCAGACGAAAAATGCCAACTACCCGGCACCGCGCGCCATCATGGCTTCTGTGGTGGAGGGCGCTCAGGTTGATTTCGACAACGCGCTGAAGATCGAGCATCGCTACTTCGTTCACCTGGCCTGCGGCAAGCAGTCCAAGAACCAGATCAAGGCCTTCTTCTTCGATCTGCAGAAGATCAATGGCGGCGGTTCGCGTCCGAGCAAGGAACTCTACCCGGCCTGGAAGGCAACCAAGCTCGGCATCCTTGGCGCCGGCATGATGGGTCAGGGCATTGCCTATGTGGCTGCAACAGTCGGCATCCAGGTTGTGCTGCTCGACCAGACCGTGGAAGCGGCTGAAAAGGGCAAGGCCTACACCAAGGGCCTGCTCGACAAGAGCGTCAGCAAGGGTCGCATGACTGCCGACAAGGCCGCCGCCACGCTGGCGCTGATCCAGACCACTGACAGCCACGCCGACCTCAAGGGCTGCGACATGGTTATCGAGGCCGTGTTCGAAGAGCGCAGTGTTAAAGCCAAGGCTACCGAACTGGCCGAAGCCAATGCGCTGCCGGATGTGCTGATGTGCTCGAACACCTCGACGCTGCCGATCACCGGTCTCGCCAAGGCCTCGAAGAAGCCGGAAAACTACATCGGTCTGCACTTCTTCTCGCCGGTCGACAAAATGCCGCTGGTGGAAATCATCCGTGGTGAACAGACCTCGGATGCCGCGCTGGCCAAGGCCTTCGATTTCGTGCTGCAGATCCGCAAGACGCCGATCGTGGTCAATGACTCGCGTGGCTTCTTTACCTCGCGTGTGTTCGGTACCTTCACCTTTGAAGGCATCGCCATGGTTGGCGAAGGTTACCACCCGCTGACCATCGAACAGGCCGCTGCCCAGGCTGGCATGCCGATCGGTCCGCTGGCTGTCACGGATGAAGTGACTCTCGACCTTGGCCGCAAAGTGCGTCTGCAGACCATCAAGGATCTGGCGGAAGAGGGCAAAACAATGCCGTCGCACCCCGCCTTTGCGGTGGTTGATCAGATGCTGGATGTGTTCGGCCGCAACGGCAAGAAGGCCGGCAAGGGCTTCTACGACTATCCGGAAGGTGGCAAGAAGGTGATCTGGCAAGGCCTGGTCGACCACTACACCAAGGCGGACAAGGTTGCCATCAGCGAAGCTGAGTTCGAAGAGCTGAAAGAGCGTCTGCTCTATCGCCAGTCCATCGAATCGGCGCGTTGCTACGAAGAGGGTGTGCTGACGTCGGTAGCGGATGCCAACATCGGCTCCATCTTCGGCATCGGCATGGCGCCGTGGACAGGTGGTGTACTGCAGTACATCAACTACATCGGCCTGCCCGAGTTCGTGAAGCGTGCCGATGAACTGGCCGCCAAGCACGGTGAGCGTTTCACGCCGCCGCAACTGCTGCGTGACATGGCTGCTGCTGGCAAGACCTTCGAATAAGTCTTTGCTTGAAACGAAAAACCCGGACCTTGTTCCGGGTTTTTCGTTTCTGCAGTGCTTTCCGCTAGACTAATGTTTTATACAAGAGTGGCATCAGATGCAGTGTCGTCCCGGTTGTGCGGCCTGCTGCATTGCTCCCTCCATTTCATCGCCCATTCCCGGCATGCCTGAAGGCAAGCCTGCTGGTGTCCGTTGTGTTCAGCTAACAGCAGACGGGCTCTGCCGGATATTCGGGCTCCCGTCACGTCCAGCGGTATGTGCCAGCTTGAAAGCTGTTGAAGAAATGTGCGGTGATTCGTCGGAGGCAGCGATTCACTGGCTGGATGCCTTGGAAAGCGCCACACGCCCAGCCAAACTCTGAGGTATAGTGTGGCATTCTGTAAGCAACGAGACAGTGGGTAATGACGGCTTCCGACCAGGAAATCCTGGCAGCAGCGATGAATCGAACAGCCGATAAAGTCGCGCTCGAATACACCATCGACGAATTGGCCCAAGCGGCACAGATGACCGTGCGCAATGTGCGCGCCTATCAGGATAAAGGGCTGATACCTCCGCCAGAGATTCGCGGCCGAACCGGTATCTATTCTTCAGCGCATCTGGCGCGACTGCGAGTCATTGGTCCGCTGTTATCGCGTGGCTATAGTCTGGGCAATATTGCAGAGCTTATCGAGTCTTGGGAGAAAGGACATGATTTGCGACAGCTTTTGGGGCTTGAGCAGGCGCTGACCACGCCCTGGTCGGAAGATGTTCCTGCGTATTACGAGCTCTCTGAAATTATGGCGTTGTTTGGCCGTCAAATGACGCCGGAATCGCTGGCGCGTGCCGTTCAGCTAAGCCTTATTCAAGTCGATGGCCCGCGCTTTCGCGTCCCCAGTCCGCGCCTGTTCAATGCAGGTCTGGAGCTGATGAAACTGGGCGTGCCACTCACTTCCTTGTTTGATTTGTTGGGCGGTATGCGTGCCAATGTTGAAGCAGTAGCCAATAGCTTGGTTCAGCTGGTGGTAAAGCATGTTTTTGATCCGCTTGGCTCGCAAATTCCCAGTGCCGAACAAGTGCCCAAAATGGCCGAGGTTGTTTGGCGCTTGCGTCCGCTGGCTGACATGGCTGTGGCAGCAGAGGTAGCCATGGCCATGGAAAAAGCTATCCAGCGCCACCTTGGCGAACGCATGGACGCCATTCTGGGCGATTTGCGTGATCGTAAAGAGTGATACTGCTTTGTCGGGTTTTTTGTTGGTTTATTGAAACTGGGTGTTTATCTAGTGACACTTTCCGGTAATCTCACCGTACGTTTAAAATTGTTTTTTCGCTTAGCTCAGTTTTGAGGATTGCACATGCGCACATCTCGTTTTTCCCTGTCCCCAGCCGCATCGGCGGTAAAATCGGTTCTGCTGGCTTCCGTGATGACGGGTGTGGCCTTCGCGGCTCAAGCCCAGACTCCCGTTGAAACCGGCAGCAGCTATGACAATTACGTAAATTTTGGTGCTTTCTATCTGGAAGCCGATAAGAATCGTGGTGCCGATGGCACCAGCATTGGCTACAACGCCGGTGTTGGTCATCGCCTCAATACCAACCTCTGGGTTGAAGGTCAGTTCTTCGGTGACACCATTGAAACGGGTGCCTTGGGTACAGACAACTACCAAACGGGTGGTGGTGTTGATTTCCACTACGCCTTTGGTCAGCGCTCCGAGTTCACACCCTTCCTAATTGTTGGTGGTGGTGGTGTTTACAACGATGTTGCTGGTTCGGCAAATGATGAGTTGACTCCCTATTTGAACGTCGGTCTTGGTTTTACCAAGTCCATTCTCGGCTTCGACAATCTGCGTCTGCGCGGTGAAGTCCGTGCTGTCTATGATGACTTCCAGGAAGGTCAGACTGATTTCCGTGTAGGTTTGGGCTTGGAAATGGGCTTGGGCAGTGCGCCAGTGAAAGAGCCAGAAGTTATTGTTCGTGAAGTCCCGGTTGAGAAAATCGTTATTCAAGAAGTTCCGGTAGAGCGCATTGTCATCAAGGAAGTCCCGGCACCTGTTGCCGAAGTAGTCCCTGCTAGCGTTGATGATGATGGCGACGGCGTTATCAACGAGCGCGACAAGTGCCCGAATACGCTGAAGGGCGCTCGCGTTGATGGCAATGGTTGTGTTGTTGAACAGACCTTGACCATCCGTGATATCACATTTGAAACCAACTCCGCTCGTTTGACAGCCAATGCTCAGCGTCTGATGGAGAACGTGGTGTCCTTCCTGCGCTCTGACCCCAGCGCTCGCATCAGCATTTCCGGTCACACAGACAGCGTTGCCAGCGATGCTTACAACCTGAAGTTGTCGCGTAGCCGCGCTACGGAAGTACGTGACTACCTGATCGGATACGGTATTGATGGTTCGCGTCTGGATGCTGCCGGTTATGGTGAGTCCCGTCCGGTTGCTACCAACGCTACCGAAGAAGGTCGTGAGCTGAACCGTCGCGTTGAGTTCCGCATCCAGAAGTAATTTGGTTGCTGAAGTCTTGAAAAAAGGGGCCCGAAAGGCCCCTTTTTTTATTTCCATGCACAGACACGGTATGCTTGCGAACCGTATCCGCTGGTTTTGACAGGTTGTGTTTTATGGATGATGTGGTGCGTCGACAACGCGGAGAAATTCGCCGAGATGCGATTTTGCGCGCCACATGGGACGTGATGTTGCGCGATGGTGTGCGTGGCGTACGTCATCGCGCGGTGGCCGCAGCAGCAGGCGTACCGTTATCGGCCACCACCTATTACTTCAAGGATATTCAAGATCTGCTGGTGCAAAGCTTTGAGCTTTTTGCGGAAGAGTCTATCGAGCGTTTTGCCGCACCCTTCTGGCATCAAGCAGAGCAGCAGCGCCTTGGCTTGATGGCACAAATTACGGAGCAGGGTACAGCCCAGTCTGAGCTTGAAAATGCTCGCAGCTCCGCTTTCAACAGCGCTCTTTTGCTTGATGTAGCCGCTAAATATATTGAGGAGCGGCTGAGCAAGCATCGCGAGCAGGTCGTTCTGGAGTATGCCTTTTGGTATGCCGCCATTCATGAGCCGCGTTTGCAAGCGGCGGTCAGGTTGGTAGTTCGACGCTGGATTGGCCTGATGCAGCCTTGGCTAAGTCTGTTGCCGGTGACCCAGCCCGAGCAGGCTGCCCGCTCGATGTTGGCAACCTTGCGCCGAATCGAATATGAGGGGCTTATCGACGGCAGTGCGACCGAATCACCCACGTGGATTAGAGATGCCTTGGCGTATCAGCTCAAAGGCTTGTGGTGAATCATTGCTATGGCGATCAAATTACATCCTGATTGGCTGGCCTTGGTCGGCAGCGAGTTTGAACAACCGTATATGCAAACGCTGAAGGCCACACTGACGGCTGAGCGCTTGCAGGGTTGTGTACATTATCCATCGCCCGGTGAGTGGTTTGCTGCACTGAATCGTACGCCTCCGGCCTCGGTGCGTGTTGTGATATTGGGGCAAGATCCCTATCACGGCCCGGATCAAGCGCATGGTCTGAGCTTTTCGGTGCGCCGCGGCCAGCGTCCGCCCCCTTCCTTGCAAAACATCTTTCGCGAGCTGGCGACTGATTTGGGCTTACCAACACCTCGTCATGGAGAGTTGACCGCCTGGGCTGATCAGGGCGTTCTGCTGCTCAATAGTGTGCTGAGTGTGCGCGCAGGTGAGGCGGCATCGCACCAAGGTCTTGGCTGGGAGCGCTTTACCGATGCCTTGATTTCTCACCTCAATGCCAGTCAGCAGGGAATAGTGTTCTTGCTTTGGGGTGGGTATGCGCAGAAAAAAGGGCGGCTTATTGATCGAGGTCGTCATCTCGTTTTAACTGCAGCACATCCGTCACCACTGGCTGCCAATCGCGGCGGCTGGTTTGGTTGTCGTCATTTTTCACAGGCAAATGCGTGGTTGCTGGCACAGGGCCATGCCGCCATTGACTGGTCATTACCTGATTAAGGAGTTGTATTGATGCAAACCGCTGTTGCCCCTGTTCATTTTGAGTTGCTGCCGACCGCTTGTGGTCATGTTATTGCCGTTGCCACGCTGGATGCCGAACGCAGCCTGAACGCGCTGACTCTGGCCATGGTTGATGCCTTGTTGCCGCAGTTGGAAAGCTGGGCCAAAGATGATCGTGTTGTTGCTGTGCTGCTGCGTGGTCGTGGCGATCGCGCATTCTGTGCGGGTGGCGATGTGCGCGCATTGACTCAGCATGCGCGGACTGGCGAAGGTGATGCTGGTTATCCGGCGCATTTTTTTGCCCGCGAATACCGCTTGGACTATGCCATCCGTGAGTTTCCCAAGCCCTTGCTGGTGTGGGCCACAGGAGTGGTTATGGGCGGCGGGATGGGGCTGTTGCTGGGGGCCAGCTTTCGTGTTGTCACTGAAACCACGCGCATGGCTATGCCGGAAATTACTATTGGCCTGTATCCGGATGTGGGGGGCAGCTACTTTCTCTCGCGTTTGCCGGGGCGAGTGGGCTTGTTCATGGGGCTGACGGCTTGCAATTTTGGTGCATCCGATGCCTTGGCGCTGGGCTTGGCCAGTCATGGCACCGCTTCAACATCGTGGCCGGAATTGCTTGCTCAGCTGCAAGCGCAGCACTGGCCTGAAGTACCTGCCGCCCAGACCGAGGTGATGGCTCGGGCCTTACAACAACTGCCACAGTCCGAGCTGGTGACAGGGCCGTTGCAGCAGCATGCGGATGAGATTGCGGAACTTGTTCGTCACGACAGCTTGAGTGCACTGGACCAAGCGTGGCGCGAAAACTTGCCGGAGGCTCCGTGGCTGGCTAAAGCTGTGCAGTCTTATCGTGCCGGCTCGCCGACCAGCGCAGCGATTATCTGGAAGCAGTGGCATGAGTCGGCCACAATGACGTTGGCCGATGTATTCCGAACGGAATGGATGTTGTCGAGCCAATGTGCGGCACATCCGGACTTTGCCGAAGGTGTGCGAGCTTTGCTGATCGATAAGGACATGGCTCCTTGCTGGCAGCCTGCCTGCCTCGCGGATGTCAGTGCTGACTGGGTTGCCGAGCACTACGCCATCCCAGCCGGGATGACGCAGCCACTGGCTGACCTGGAGCAGTGTTTCAGCGCTGGAAAGTAAGCCGTGTAAGCGCCGTTAGGGTGCTGGTGTTTTGCAGGTGCGTGGCTTCATGGTCGCGCTTGCTGAGGGCCAGCATCACGGCGTCTCCGTTGCCGTTCCAGGCTGCGCGAATGACTTCGCCAACGCGTGTGCCATCAGCATCAAGTAAGTCATCACCCGCTTTGATATCAGTGTTGGCATGGAGCACTTGCCATGCGCTTAACTCGGTCTTGAGTTGTCCACGGAAATACAGCCGCGCCACGATTTCCTGGCCCAAATAGCAACCCTTCTGATAGCTGACGCCGTGTAGCGCGTGATAGTCCATCTCTTGTGGCTGAAACTGCTCGGTTTCGGCGATATCCAGTGTCCATTCGCCGGCACAAATGGCTGCACTTTCCCAAACTTGCCAGGCGGCACCTGGCACGGTGCTGGTGTCAGCAAGCACGGGTGTCTCATCTGCTACGCTGAGCAACAGGCCGCGCGCCTGTCCTGGCAGGCGGATACGCAATGGCAGCGTATCGCCGCTGCAGGCTTGCACGCTGGTGTCTGTGGCGTCCGTGTGATGCGTGGCCGGTATGGCTAGGCCGAGACTGGCAGCACGATGTAGAGCCCCATGACCGAGCAGCCCCTGAGTCCGCAGTGGAAGCTCCTTCAAGCTGATTTTCGAGAACACGCCATACTTTCCCAGACGTGCTCGTGCGGGTTCGAACTGGGCCTCAGGTAGCAGCAAAACATAGCCATCCGGCCAAGCTAGCAGGCGGCCGCTGATCTGCGCGCGACCCTTCAGGTTGAGCAGGCAGCCTAGGCGTGATTGTGCTGGCGTGACTTCGCGCAGATCGGTGGTGAGCTGGCCTTGTAAAAAGGTCTGGGCATCGGGGCCAGTAATGGCCAGCGCACGCCATGGCAGCGTCAGCACTGCATCATCCTGCGCCTGAATGGTTGCGATGGCGGCCAGCACATCGGGGGCGGGCGGGGTGAATACGAGCGAACTGGGCATGACGACTCCAAAAGCGACGGGCTGACTGGTGAAATGGGGATCACGGTGCTAAATACAAGCACTATAATGCCGCGCATTGTTTAACAAGGCAGAGATTTGATGACGCGGCCGTTTACTGACGAAGAAAGACGTCTGCGCTGGCAGTGCCGGCGTGGCCTCAAGGAGCTGGATGTGCTGCTTGAGCCGTTCATGGAGGAACACTATCTTGGCCTGGATGCCGATGAGCAAGCTCTGTTTGCGCGCTTGCTGGAAGAAGAGGATGTGGATTTGCTGGCGTGGCTTATGCAGTATCTGCCACCCGAAGACGCCGGCCACCAGCGCATCGTCGCCCGTATCCTGCAACGTTTGGCGCCCTGAGCTTCGGCTGCAGGCTTCGCGCTATCTGGTGTGCTGGCGAGTCACCTTGGCCTTGCTTGCGGGTGCGATGGCCTTGCTGAGCCATCCGCCGCCGCTGGTGACATGCTGGCTTATGTTGTGTTGGCCATTGCTGGCATTCTGGCAGCTGAGTGCCGGCGAAACCTCCAAGCCTGTCCGCGCTCTTCAGCACACGCCGCAAGGCTGGCGACTCGTGCTGCACAATGGCCAGACTCATTTTGCCGAACTCGCCGGGCCAGTGCGCATCAATCGCTATTTCATCGTGTTGTGCTGGCGTGAACTGCACGAACTTGCCGAAAACGTAGCAGGCAAGGGCAGTCGCCGCCAGCATTGGCGCGTTGTGCTCTGGTGTGATCAGGTCTCTGCCGATGACTGGCGCAGATTCTCCGTGGCCTTGCGCTGGCGTCGTCGCGAAGTTTCGTCTGGCGACAAAATGCTGTCTGCCAGCGTCGCGCTCAGCTCCGGATAGTCCAGCGTGTAATGCAGGCCGCGAGACTCCTTGCGCATCAGCGCGCAGCGGATGATGAGCTCGGCCACCATGACCAAATTGCGCAGCTCGATGAGGTTGCTCGATACGCGATAGTGGCTGTAATACTCTTCGATCTCGGCCTGCAGCAGCAGCACGCGATGCAGCGCGCGTTCGAGACGCTTGGTCGTGCGTACAATACCAACGAAATCCCACATGAAGCGGCGCAGCTCATCCCAGTTGTGCAGAATCACCACATCTTCGTCGGGGTCGCGCACCTGTGTGGCATCCCAGTCCGGAATGATCGGTGGCGCGGCCGTATCGGCCAGCTTGCGTTGTATGTCGCGCGCAGCTGCCATGGCAAACACGAAGCATTCCAGCAGCGAATTGCTGGCCATGCGATTGGCGCCGTGCAAGCCAGTAAACGATGTTTCGCCAATGGCATAGAGATTGGTTATGTCGGTTTCGCTGTGGTGGTTGACCATGACGCCACCGCAGGTGAAATGCGCCGCCGGCACCACCGGGATCGGCTCCTTGGTGATGTCGATGCCGTATTCCAGGCATTTGCGATAGATATTTGGGAAGTGCCCGGTAATGAATTCGGCCGGCTTGTGCGAAATGTCGAGGTAGACAAAGCGGATGCCGAGCCGCTTCATCTCGAAGTCGATAGCACGTGCCACGATGTCGCGCGGGGCCAGCTCGGCGCGCTCGTCGAAGCGCGGCATGAAGCGTGTGCCATCGGGCAATTTCAGCAGGGCACCTTCACCGCGCATGGCCTCGGTGATGAGGTAGGACTTGGCTTGTGGGTGATACAGGCAGGTCGGATGGAACTGATTGAACTCCATGTTGGCGACGCGACAGCCGGCACGCCAGGCCATGGCAATACCATCCCCGGTGGCGATATCGGGGTTGCTGGTGTACTGATAGGCCTTGCTGGCGCCACCCGTGGCCAGTGCCACGAAGCGAGCTCGACACACCTCCACATCGCCTGTGTCTTTGTTCAGCACATAAGCACCGATGACGCGATTTTCGCCATCTAGCCCCTGCTTGGCGCTGGTGATCAGTTCCACGGCGACGCGATTTTCCATGAGGTCGATGTGCGGGCACTCGCGCACACGCTCGACCAGGGTCGTCGAAATAGCACGGCCGGTTGCATCGTCGGCATGAATAATACGGCGGTGTGAGTGACCACCTTCGCGGGTCAGGTGCAGATGCTCGGCATCATCCAGCGTAAAGCCCACACCTTGCTCGACCAGCCAGCGAATGGCTTCAGGGCCGTTTTCGACCGTGAGCTTAACGCTGTCTTCGTGGCACAGGCCGGCACCGGCGATCAGGGTGTCTTGCACATGGCTGTCGGTGGAGTCGGTTTCGTCCAGTACGGCGGCCACGCCACCTTGTGCATAGTAGGTACTTGCCTCGGTGAGCGCGGCTTTCGACAACACGGCGATGCGTAGCGACGAATCCAGCTGCAGCGCCAGCGTTAGGCCGGCAGCGCCGCTGCCAATGATGAGCACATCATGCTCAAACGATGAAGTCATAGCGCGGTGGAGTTCCAGAGGGCTGTCATGAAAATGCGATGATGCCATAGTATGTGATCGAATTGCCCTGACCCGATTTGACAGGCTGACGACAAAAACACTCTTTGCCGTTGTATTGCCTGTCAGCGTAATGCCCGAGCTGGCGTTGTCGTGCAGGAATGATGTTGAACCTGAGGAGCATGTTCATGCCCATGTTGCAGAGCCAGACCAGAAAAGCAGCCAGTATTTTCCTTAGCGCGTGCCTGATGGCCGCTTCTGTGGGCATGCTGCCGCAGTCAGCCCGGGCGGCGTTGCCCGAATTTGCCGATATCGTTGAGCGCACCAGCCCGGCGGTGGTCAATATCAGCGCCACCTCTAAGGCCAAGCCTGCTGAAGCCAGCAACGATGATATGCAGGAATTGCTGCGCCGTTTCTATGGCCTTGAAGCGCAGCCGCAGCAACCGCGCACCAAACAATCCTTCGGCTCCGGTTTCATTATTGGCAACGATGGCTATGTGCTGACCAATAATCACGTCATCGACGAGGCCGACAAGGTCACCGTGCGCCTGAGTGATCGTCGTGAAGTCGAAGCCAAGGTCATCGGCACTGACCCCCGCTCGGATATTGCCTTGCTGAAAATCGCGGCCACTGATTTGCCTGTGGTGAAAATCGGTGACCCCGCCAAGCTGCGCGTAGGAGATGCCGTGCTGGCTATTGGTTCGCCCTTCGGTTTCGATTATTCCGCCACGGCCGGCATTGTTAGCGCGAAGGCGCGAGCCCTGCCCAACGAAGCTTATGTGCCCTTCATTCAGACCGATGTGGCTATCAACCCCGGTAATTCCGGTGGGCCGCTATTCAATACTGCAGGCGAGGTTGTTGGCATTAACTCGCAAATTTACAGCCGCTCCGGCGGGTTCATGGGCGTGTCTTTTGCCATCCCAATTGATGTGGCCATGGAAGTGGTGGCGCAGTTGCGTGATAAGGGCAAGGTCAATCGTGGTTATTTGGGCGTATCCATTCAGGAAGTGACCAAGGATCTAGCGGATGCCTATGGTCTGGCGCGTCCGGCGGGTGCCTTGATTGCCAGTGTTGAGGCGGATTCGCCGGCGGCCAAGGCCGGCCTGAAAGCAGGCGATGTGGTGACACAATTCAACGGGCTGCCCATCACTATGGCGGCTGAGCTGCCGCAGGCCATTGGTCGCGCCAAAGTCGGCGAAACTTACTCGCTGAGCGTGGTGCGTGAGCGCAAGCCCATGCAGCTGCAGGTTAAGGTGCAGCCCATTCCAGAGGAGCAGACGGCAGCGGCAGGCAAGGCCGCGGTTAGCCCGGATCTGTCGCGACTGGGCGTGACCCTGCGCGACCTGCAGGACGCCGAGAAAGCCACCCTGAAGTTGGCCGGTGGTGCTTTGGTGATTCAGGTTGCCGACGGCTCGGGTGCGGATGCCGGTCTGCGTAATGGTGATGTCATCACGCGTTTGGGCAATACCGCGATCACCAGCGCGCGTGATTTTGTTGCGGCAGCACGCAAGCTCAATGCCGGCGTCACGGTGCCGATGTCGGTGCTGCGTCGTGGCAGCAGCTTGATTCTGGCGCTGAAACTTGAGCCGCAGGATGCCTCGCGCTGAGAGGGCATTCTCCCAAGTTAGCGAGTATCGGGCAGATTTTGGTGTGTGAGTAAGCGTCGCTTGAAGTTATAGTAATAGCGTTTAACTCAAGGACGAGTGTGTGACACAAAATACGGATTTTTCTTCAAGCCTACTTGGGCGGGTAGAGCCTGCTTTTCATGATAGCGGCCTGACCTGCTTAGTAGTGATTGCACGCTACCACAGCCAAACCGCTGATATTGGACAGTTACGCCACGCCTCTGGCTTGTCCATAGAGGAGGCTTTTGGAGAGCGTGAGCTTCTTTTGGCTGCGCGGACATTGGGTTTGAAGGCGCGTAGCGTTCGGGTCGAGTCTGATCGGTTGAGCAAAGTGCCTTTTCCGGCGCTGGCTTTAGACAGGGAGGGCCGTCACTTCATTCTTGCAGGTTGTGATGGCACCAAAGCACTCATCATGGAGGCGGGTGCTAATGTAGCCGTGGGCAGTACAGTTCATGAGGTTATGGAGCGCTGCGCCGGGCAATTTATCTTCTTCGCTTCACGCGCCTCGCTGGCCGGCGAGTTGGCGCGCTTCGATTTCTCTTGGTTTATTCCCGCTGTGGTGAAGTACCGCAGACTGCTGCTAGAGGTGCTGGCGATTTCGGCGGTGTTGCAACTTTTCGGTCTGGTAACGCCATTGATGTTCCAAGTGGTGATGGACAAAGTGCTGGTCAACCAGGCCATGAGCACACTCAATGTGGTTTGCCTAGTGCTGCTGGTTTGCGCTGTGTTCGAGGTGCTGCTGACCGGCTTGCGAAACTATGTGCTGGCACATACCACCAACCGTATCGATGTTGAGCTGGGTGCGAAGTTGTTCCGGCACCTGCTGGCACTACCGCTGGGCTACTACACGGCGCGTCGCGTTGGCGACACGGTGGCGCGCGTGCGCGAGCTGGAGAACATTCGCAATTTTCTCACTGGGCAAACGCTGACAGCGATCATTGACCTGTGCTTTTCAGTCGTGTTTCTGGCGGTCATGGCGCTCTACAGCATCAAGCTGACCTTGATCGTGGTCGGCTCGCTGGTGGCCTACACCCTGATTTCGGTGCTGATAACGCCAATTCTGCGTCAGCGTCTGGACGAAAAGTTCGCGCGCGGGGCAGACAACCAATCTTTCCTAGTGGAAACCGTATCGGCGGCCGAGACGGTCAAGGCCATGGCCATGGAGCCGCAGTTCACCCGCCATTGGGACAACCAGCTTGCGGCCTATGTAACGGCTGGCTTTCGCGTCAGCAACATCGGTAATGTGGGCCAGCAACTGATCCAGTTGGTCGGCAAGCTGGTTACGGTGCTGACGCTGTTCTTCGGTGCCAAACTGGTTGTGCAGGGTCAGCTTTCGGTTGGCCAACTCATTGCGTTCAATATGCTGGCGCAGCATGTGGCAGCTCCAGTGCTGCGACTGGCCCAGCTTTGGCAGGACTTCCAGCAGATCGGCATTTCCATGCAGCGTCTGGGCGACATTCTCAATACCCGCACCGAGCTGACGCAGAGCCGCCAGGCCTTGCCGAAGGTACGCGGCCACATCGCCTTCGAGAGCGTGCGTTTTCGCTATCGCCCGGATGCGCCGCCTGTGCTGCATGATGTGTGTTTGGATATTCCCGCCGGGCAGGTGGTGGGCGTAGTCGGACGCTCCGGCTCGGGCAAGAGCACGCTGACCAAGCTGGTGCAGAAGTTGTATCTGCCTGAGTCCGGGCGCGTGCGCATTGATGGCATAGATTTGGCGCTGGCGGACCCGGCTTGGCTGCGCCGTCATGTTGGCGTGGTGCTGCAGGAGAACATTCTGTTCGGCCGTTCCATTCGCGACAACATCGCCATCACCGACCCTGGTATACCTTTGGATGCTGTGATCCGAGCGGCAACGCTGGCGGGCGCGCACGAGTTCATCAGCGAGTTGCCCGAGGGCTACGATACATGGGTCGGCGAGCATGGTGCAGGCCTGTCAGGCGGCCAGCGTCAGCGCATTGCCATCGCGCGGGCGCTGATTACCAATCCGCGTATCCTGATCTTCGACGAGGCTACTAGCGCACTCGATTTCGAGACTGAGCGGGTCATTCAGACCAACATGCAGGCCATTTGTCGCGGGCGCACGGTCATCATCATTGCGCACAGGCTCACGGCAGTGCGGCATGCTCAGTGCATCTATGTCATGGAGAGAGGGCGGGTAGTGGAGCAGGGCACGCATGCCGAGCTGTTGGCGCAGGGTGGGCAGTATGCCCACCTGGTTTCCCTGCAGAGCGGAGATTAGGATGCAAATGCAACTCCAAGCTTTGAAGGATTTGCTGCACCGCTACCGACACATTTTCGCAGCGGCTTGGGCCGTGCGCGATCAGCTCGACGCTCCGCTGCGCAAAGAAGACGAGCAGGCCTTCTTACCGGCTCACCTTGAACTGGCCGAGACACCTGTACATCCGGCACCACGCTGGATCATGCGTGTGATCGCGGTCATGGTTTTGCTGGTGCTGCTGATTGCTTGCTTCGGTCGGCTCGACATCGTGGCGGTTACTCGTGGCAAGGTATTGCCCAACGACCGTGTGAAGATCATCCAGCCGGCCATTACCGGTGTGGTGCGCAGCATTAGGGTGCGTGATGGGCAGCGCGTACGGGCTGGGCAGCTCCTGCTCGAACTAGACGCCACTCAGGCTGCGGCTGATACCGGCAAAGCCGGCTCAGCGCGTGTTGCCGCTGCGTTGGCGTTGGCGCGTGCCCAAGCCCTGTTGGCGGCATTGCAGGCCGGCAAGGTGCCCGCGCTGGTCGCGGTCGATACTACGCCGGAAGAGCTTCGGGCAGCGCAGTCTTTCGCTGAGGGGCTTTACCGTGAATACGAGGACAGGCGGGCGACCATGCAGGCCGAGCTGCTGGGTGCCATGCAGCAGGTCGAACAGTTGCGTGCAACCGCGCCGTTGGCCCGCCAACAGGCCAACGACTACAAGGCTCTGGTGGGTGAGCAGTTTGTGTCGCGTCATGAATACCTAGACAAAGAGAGGAACGCGTTACAGCTGGAGTACGGTCTGCGAGCCCAGCTCAGCCATGCTGGTGAGCTCAGGGCGAAAATGGCCGCGCTGGCCTCGCAGTTTCGCCGCGAGCAGATGGACGCGCTCGACAAAGCGACGCTGCAGTACGACCAGTATCGTGATGACGAGACCAAGGCGGTGACGCGCGAAGGCTTGCTCAGCCTGACCGCACCGGTCGCCGGCACGGTGCAGCAGCTGGCTGTACACACGCTCGGCGGTGTGGCTACGGCCGCGCAAAGCCTCATGGAAATCGTGCCCGATGGAACATTGGAGGTTGAAGCCTTGGTCGAGAATAAGGACATCGGTTTCATTCGCGCAGGTCAGCGTGCCACGGTCAAGGTCGAGTCCTTCCCCTATACCCGTTATGGCTACCTGAAAGGCACGGTTCGCTCGGTATCCAACAACGCTGTTCAGGATCGTAGCAAGGGGCTGGCGTTCGTGGCGCGCATACGCTTGGCTGACAACAGCATGCTCATCAACGGGCAATGGGTGGGCCTAACGCCGGGCATGGTCGTGACTGCCGAGATTAAGACCGGCACGCGGAGCGTGGCCGCCTATTTTCTGGATCCGCTGGTGCGGGCAACTCAGGAGAGTTTGCGTGAGCGTTAAGGCGGGAAGGTGCGGCGTGCTGGCGCGGCTGCTGGCCGGGCTACTGGCTGTGGCCGCGCCTGCGAGTGCGCTGGATGTGTTCGGGGTCGAGGCACAAGTGCCGGAAACGCCAGCGGGTGGCGAGGTGGGCGAGCACATTTGCACTTTCGCGTCGCTAGATCAGCACCTGACCTTGCAGGATGCCGCGGAACGGGCGCTCTGCAATAACCCCCGGAGCCGGCAAGCTTGGACTCGTATTCGTGTGGAGGCGGCTGGCGTGGGCGTGGCGCGTGCGGCCTATCTGCCAACGCTGACGGCGAGCTGGCAGAGCCTGCGCAAGCATTCGGCCACAACGGTCGAGCAGCAGCCGCAATTGGCTTCCGACACGCGGGTGACCGCCATGAGCCAGTCCTTATCGCTGAACTGGCTGCTGTACGACTTTGGTGCGCGGGGCGCGGCGCTGGGCAGCGCACAAGCCTTGCTCATGGCCGCCCGCGCCGGGCATGAGCAGGCGTTGCTGATTGTGTTCATGGAGTTGACACAGGCCTATCACGAAGCGCAATACGCGCAGGGTGCGTCTCTTGCTGCGCAGGAGGCCGAGCGTATTGCGCGGGAAAGCCATGTGGTGGCGCAGACACGCGTGCAGCGTGGGCTGGCGCCCATCAGCGATGCCTTGCAGGCGCGAACGGCATGGGCACAGGCGGGAATCGCTCGTGTCAATGCCGAACGGGAATGGCAGCAGTCGCTGGGCAGCCTAGCTGTGCGTATGGGGCTTTTGCCGGATACGCCCTTGCGCCTGCCACCCGCTGACTCGGGCATGAAACCCGACACGACTTTCCGGCGTGCGGTGGCGGACCTCATGGAGCAGGCCGCCAGCCAGCACCCCGACGTGCGCGCCACGCAGGCACGGTGGCGGGCAGCCGAGGCGAAAGCCGCGCAGGTCAGGGCGCAGGGGCGGCCCAGCATCAGCCTGCTGGCCCGGGCCTCCCGCGACGAGCAGCCAGTGCGCGCCTACCTGGGGCAACCAGAATTTAATGCCACAGCCCGTGAAGATCAGATTGGCTTGCAAGTGAATGTGCCCTTGTTTGAAGGTTTCGGGCGCAGCTACCAAGTCAGACAGGCCCTGGCTCAGGCTGACCTGCAAGGCGAGGCGCTGACCGAAGTGCAACAGCAGGCACGACTGGATGTCTGGGATAGCTATCAGGCCCTGCAGGCGGCGATCAGCAATCTGGCAAGCCACGACACCCTACTGGATGTGGCACGGCGGTCGCTGGTGGCCGCAGAGAGCCGTTACAAGCTGGGCGTGGGCGGCATACTAGAGTTGCTGAGCGCGCAGGCGGCGCTGGCGACGGCCAGCAGGCAGCAGTTGCAGGCGCGGTTGGAGTGGCAGGAAAGTAGGGTGAAATTGGCGGTGGGGTTTGGAAGCAGGACTTATGAGAACTAAGATTCCACATCGCACCAACGGCGCGTACGCGAAACTTGGCAGATGCCAAGGGCTTTGGCGTGGTGCGGCTTGTAAGGCGATAATTTGAGCTAATACGATATGAATTTATTAATCTTGTGGTGGCTTTTTCGATTGTCAGCTATTGTGGTTTTAATTGCTACTTTGATATCAAAGTGCGGCCCAGATAAGTGGTTTAAATGGGACGGAAATTTCAGAGTAGTTGCGAAGGAGGCGCCAATTATTGTGAGGTTTATATTTTATATATATGGTTTTTTTTTATTTTGTTTTTTTATTTTGCTTTATGTGCTGTATTTTCCGAGAATTTCAGGGAGCTAGTTAAATAGTGTCAAAATATAATGAGGCGGTGCTAAATTGGATTGAAGGTATTTCTGTTACGGAATCTTCTGGGGAGATTTTAGTAAATTTACCTAATGCTGATGATAAAGATGCTTTGACAAAAATTATAGCTGCATCTGTTGGATTGGCATCAAGTGTGCCTACGGTTGGCCCGCTAACGTTTGCAATAGCTCATGCAGCATCTATAGCGGCAGTTCCGCTATCTTTTTTCGGAGTTTTGATTGGGCTAAGTAAGTCTATTAAAAAGGAGGCCAATATAGAAGATGATATTTCTTCTGCGGCTGATTTGGCTTTTCTAGCTGCCGCAATTGCTTCCAGATTGGCGCTTACTACACAGATACCGCAGGCTCGATTAGCAGCAGGCGCACTGACGGCCATCGCGTTAACGCTTAAGTATGGCCCTGAGCTGGCCGATTGGATGCGGGAGAATATGCCCGCGCCAGAGGCTATTTCTGACAGCTTCGATAATTTCATGAATTGGCTCCCCCGCCGCGACCCTCTAAGCCTCGACTTGGATGGCGACGGCTTGGAGACGATTGCCCAGGCCGGCTTTAGTGGCGTGCTCTTCGATCACGACGCCGATGGCGTCAAGACGGCTACTGGCTGGATCGGCCGCGATGACGGCTTCCTTGCGCGTGACTTGAATGGTAATGGCCAAATCGATTCAGGCGCGGAATTATTTGGCGATAGCACTCGCCTGCGCAACGGGCAGTTGGCCAAGAATGGCTTTGAAGCTTTGGTTGATCTGGATAGCACTAGCGATGGTGTAGTAGATGCTAATGACAGCGCATTTGCCAGTTTGCGGGTATGGAAAGACGCTAACAGCAATGGTCTGGCGGATGCTGGGGAGTTGCGCAGTCTGGCGGACTTGGGTATCTCCGTGCTTAATACGGCACATACCACAGGCAATACCAACCTAGGTGATCTTAATTTCTTGGAAAGCAACTCCCGCCGCACAGGCCCATATATTTTGATGTTGGGTGCGCAATAATTATGATTACGTATATTGATGCGATTGTATTATTTTCAGCGCAGTTGTCAATTTTATTTTTCATGATATATTTTGTGGCGATAGTTTTTTTAAAAAAATGGTTTGAAATTAATGATGGATATACCCGAGCCAAATTGGGCTCACCAATTATAGCTAGGACACTTATTAAGTGGCATCCATTTTTTATTTTTCTTCTTGGCAGCTCATTTATTTACCTTTCTTTTGATGGCATGATGTAAAATTATGGAGAGCAATGATGTTTATTTTATGGTTCGTATTTCGTGCATGAATTATTTTGGTTTTTATTAATATAGTGGTTGAAAGATATGGGCAAAGTAGCTGGTTTGATATTTATTTTCCTCGCAGGCCACTTTTGGTCGGCGCGCCAATTAGCATAAGATATATTGATATTATGTCAGGGCCTGCACTTGTTATTTTTGTTATATCCGGATTTGTTTTATATATTTCTGCGCTTTGAATGGAGTGGGTTGTGCCTAAATATTATAATGAGGCTACTCTAAAATGGGTCAAAGGATTTTCTATTGCTGTGCTGAAGGTGCATAGTGCTAGCAGACTGCCATTGTGATTAGAAAAAGAAATTATATGAGCCTATGAAATTTTTAACCTAGGTCGGCGATAGATTTTTATATAAATATATTATATGTAGGTGAGCTATGAGAGTCCTGGATTGTTTTTCTGATTTTTTTATGAGAAATATTTATATTTTTATAGGGGCTGTACTGATTGTTTTTCTTGCTGGGCTACCTGTTTACTACGGGTTAGGAGCAGCTATCCCTAATGAAATAAGTCTAGCTACGGCCAGCGGAGAATTGATTGTTGAGAAGGCGGTGAAAAACCGTCAAGATGGAATAAGGTTGGAGTCCGGCAAGGAAATATATTTTGATTGTGGAAGCGGAGGTGCTTGTTTGTCTTCAGAGCAAAGGCTGCGTCATGTTGGGGCGAAGGCACAGGTTTGGTGGTATGAATTACCAAATCATATATTTGATTGGAGGCAGAGATATTTGGTTAAAGTTGTTGTTGAAAAAAACGAGATTTTATCGAAAAAAGACTCTGAAATTAGATTTAATGAGTGGAAAAGTTGGAATTTATATTTCTTGTTTGGCGGCGTTTTTTTTTATATTTGTATTGCCCGTTTTTTTCGTGATGTAAAATAAGGATATATATTGTGGATAAAAATACCCTGAAAAGCATAGAAATTGCGCTATCTTATTTTTCATCTGGAGCTAACTCTGGAAGCTTTGTAATTGATGTTAAAGCTGCTGTTGCCTCCTCTGGAGCACAAGAAAATGTAGATGCCTTACTTAGCTCTGCTAATCTTGCCATTGCTATTGTGTCTAAGTTTGGAGGTGACATTTATGCTCCAGTTGATATGGGGGTTTCTGTTTTATCAGTAATTAATGATCTGAAAAAAACTAAAGATAGTCTGGCTAATGGAAGCATTAAGACAAAAGATCTTGTTTCACTTAATGCAAATGTTATGGGGTTGCTTTCTGACATAGCAATATTAAGAGCAGGACAGGTTGCTGCAGCGGCTGCTGCTGGAATTACATTAGGTGCAGCATCTGCATCTGCGCTGGCTGCAATTGGGGTTGTTTTAACTGTTACATCAGTTGTGACAACTATTGCGGCTATGTCTATAAATGACAGTAACTCTATAAGCATAGATCAGATGGTATCTGATTTAATGCGTAGCTGGGATAAATTTAGGGATGAGTTCGGTGAAGTGGCACAAGAGGCTATGGATCATGTCATTTCCGGATTACATGCGGTAAGCGATGGCACTTCAGAAAATATAACAGATATTGGTGGTTGGTTATTTGATCAGCTTAACGGCTTCATTGACTTTAGCGATCTCTGGCTGGAAGAGCTGGATAGTATGACTGAGTCAATCAGCAATACTTTCGGCGACTTCCTAAACTGGCGCACTCACCGCGACCCCCTCAGTCTGGACCTAGATGGCGATGGCCTCGAAACGATGGCTCAGGCCGGTTTCAACGGTGTGCTCTTCGATCACGACGCCGATGGCATTAAGACGGCTACGGGCTGGATCGGCCGTGATGACGGCTTTTTGGCGCGAGACTTGAATGGCAACGGCCAAATCGATTCCGGTGCGGAATTGTTTGGCGACAGCACTCGCCTGCGCAACGGTCAGTTGGCCAAGAATGGTTTCGCTGCTTTGGCTGATCTGGATGAAAACGCGGATGGCCGTGTGGATATCAACGATAGTGCCTTCGCCAGCTTGCGTATCTGGAAAGATACCAATAGCAACGGCGTGGTGGACGCTGGCGAATTACGCACACTGGCAGAGACGAGTATTACGGCACTGAACACGGCGCACACCACGGGCAGCACTAACTTGGCAGACGGCAATCAGATTGCTGAACGCGGCAGCTATGTTGGCGCCAACAACCAATTAGGCCTTTTGGGCGACCTCAATTTCTCGGAAAGTAATTTTCACCGCACATTCACGGATCACATTGCACCAACGGTGCGTACGCGCAACCTAGCAGATGCCAAGGGTGCTGGCATGGTGCGCGACCTGCGCGAGGCAGCCACGCTCTCCGACACGGTGGCGACGCTGGTGGAGCAGTACAGCGCGGTGACCACGCGCAGCGTGCAGATGACTCGTATCGACTGGTTGCTGGCCGCGTGGGCGCGCACCAGCGGATTTCAAGCCAGCGAAGACATTACCAGCAATTACAACATCGTGTTCCAGACTTCGGCGGCGACACAGGGGCTGCTAGGCGGCACGAACGCAGAGCGCATAGCTCGTTTGTCCGTGTTGGAGCGCTTTAATGGCAGCAGCTATCTGGAAGTTTTGCAGCGTCGCGACCCAGCGACCTTCGGCAGTATTGGTAGCGTGGGCGTGGCGGGCCAGACGCCGACCATCAACATTTCCGAGGCGCAGCTGATCTCGCTTGACCAAGCCTACAACCAGCTGCGCGGCTACGCTTACGAGGCGCTGGTGTTGCAGACGCGCCTGAAGCCCTATGTCGATGCCATCAGCTTGGACTTCGATGCAGACACCGGCCTGGTCATGAATACCAGTGCCCTGCGCCAGCGCTTCGAGCAGGCCTTCGCCAGCGATGCCGTCAACGCCGCCATAGACCTGTGCGAGTTCAACCGGGGCATGGCCGCCAACCTGATCGACGCCGACTGGAATGGCTACAGCCTACTGGAGCAGCAGTTGCGCACCGCGCCGGTCACCAGCGCGCTGCTGGCGGTGCTGGCCGAGTTCGACATCCAGCGTCCGTCGGCAGGTTCCGACACCCTCGCGGGCACGGCCAAGGCTGATGTTCTGCTCGGCAATGACGCCGCCAATGGGCTCGATGGCGGTGACGGCAACGATGTGCTGGCCGGTGGCGCGGGGGATGACATGTTGCGCGGGAGCAATGGCGACGACACGCTGTATGGCGGTGCCGGCAACGATGGGTTGGAAGGTGGCGTTGGCAACGATACGCTGCTGGGTGGTGCCGGAGACGACATCCTGCATGGCGGCGCTGGCGATGACCGCTTGCTCGGTGGCGATGGTGCCGACGAGCTGAATGGTGATGCCGGCAACGATGTGCTGGCCGGTGGCGCGGGGGATGACCGCCTGTTTGGCGGTCAGGACGATGACACCTTGCAGGGGGATGCCGGCAGCGACCTGCTCGATGGCGGTGTTGGCAACGACCGGCTGTCTGGTGGTGCCGGCGACGACACGCTGTTTGGTGGTGACGGTAATGACGAGCTGCTCGGCGGCGTTGCTGTCGATGACCTGCGCGGTGGCCTAGGTAATGATCTGCTTGATGGCAGCGCAGGCAATGAGACCTTGTACGGTGATGCCGGTGATGACACCTACCGCTACCGCCCAGGCGATGGCCACGACCTGATCATGGAAACCAGCGGGTTCGACACGGTCGAGTTCGCTGGCGGCGTCCGCCCGGCGGATGTGACTGTTCAGCGCGAAGGTGCAGACATTGTCTTCGTGCTGAGCGCGGACAGCTCCGTGCGCATCAAGGACTGGTACGACATACAAAGCCAGCAGATCGAGCAAGTCAGCTTCGCTGACGGCACGGTCTGGTCGCACCGGTATGTACACGAGTTATTCAACCGTCAGGAAGGCACCTCCGGTGATGACGAGCTGACCGGCAACACGGCGGAGGGCTTGGGCGATGTGCTGGTCGGCCTGGATGGCGACGATACCCTGATCGGCTTGGCTGGCGATGATGTGCTGGAGGGCGGTGCTGGCGCTGATGAGCTGTATGCGGGAGCTGGCGACAACCGGGTGGACGGTGGTGCCGGTGACGACATCATATCTTCGGGAAATGGTGATTTCATGTTGGCCGGTACGGGAGTGCCCACACCACCGGATATGCAGGCGATTGATCTGCTAACGGCTCTCACCCTCGCTGGCATCCAGGCTGGGAGCAACCAGATTTCCGGTGGCGATGGCAATGACGCCATCGTGGTGGGGCAGGGTGGAAACATCGTCCACGGTGATGCCGGAGACGACCTGATTCGGGCTGTTGATGGTGCTGATACGCTGTATGGTGATGATGGCGGTGACACCATCCTAGATACGGGTGGCGACAACTTGATCGACGGTGGCACGGGTAACGACACCATCGTCGCCTATGCTGGCAACGACCACCTTCTGGGCGGAGACGGTCATGACATCATCACCGATATTGGCGGCAATAATTGGATCGACGGTGGGGCGGGGCATGACACCATTGTGTCTGCAGAGGGTGCAGATCAGATTGCCGGGGGCAATGACGACGACAACATCACCGATCTGGGGGGTGACAATGTCATTGATGGTGGCAGCGGCAATGATCGTATCGTCGTGCTGACCGGCAACAACCTGATCATGGCGGGCTCCGGCGTGGATATTGTGCTGTCAGGTGATGGCCAAGACAGCATCTATGCTGGGTCCGATCTGGATATTGTCTATGCCGGTGCCGGCAACGATGAAATCTATGGCGAAGCCGGCATGGATACCTTGATCGGCGGGGCAGATGATGACCTTCTGGACGGTGGTGAGAACGACGATGTGCTCATCGGTGACGGCCTGGATGTAGTCGACGAGCTGGTGCTGGCAAAACTTGAGGCGCTTGGGCAGGACCTGACGCTGGGTATCCAGGTCGGCGCTGATGTGTTGCGCGGTGGGAATGGCAACGACACCCTGTATGGCGGTGGTGGCGATGACTTCCTCTACGGTGGCGCGGATCTGGACCGTCTGATCGGCGGCACAGGCAACGATCTGCTCGAAGGCGAAGGTGGATCTGATTATCTGGAGGGCTCGGAAGGGGATGATCGCCTAGAGGGTGGTGACGGAGATGATGTTCTTGAGGGCGGCCAGGGGGCAGACATGCTCCTGGGTGGGGCCGGGAATGATGTGCTGGGTGTAACCTCAGAGGCTGTCGAGCAGTCTGGCGGTGTTGGCGACACCTATATCGGCGGTGTTGGCGATGACACGCTGAAGGGCACGGCCTATGCGGACCTCTACATTTTCAATGTCGGAGACGGCAAGGACCGCATCATTGAAAACGGCGACCACAACCTCATTGATGTGCTGCGCTTCGGAGAAGGTATTTCCAGTAGTGATATCGATGTGGCTGTTTCCGGCCTGGATCTGGTGCTCAGTCGTCACAACAGCAGTGACAGCATCACAATTACAGGCTGGGGCTTGGAGAATCGAACGCATATCGAGCGAGTGGAATTCGCTGATGGTGCAGTCTGGAACGAAGCCCAGCTGCAGTCTGCGATCTTCAACACGGCCGCTCAGTCTCTGACCCACTCCATTGCCACCTTCAACCCGACTGGTGCCGCGACAACCCCGTATCAGACGATAGTGAGTACCGGCCCGCTAGGTGTCTTGGGTGTGAGCACGATATTGCAGAATACTGGATTGGTCTGAGAGTAGTCTGGCGCCGGCGCATAGTTCCGGTGCGCCGGCTCCGCTATCTGCGCAGCCCCCTCGTGATACACTATGCGCCCCTTGCAGAAACATCCTGGCTGAGTCGCTGTGTCCGATATCAAGAACATCCGCAATTTTTCCATCATTGCCCACATCGATCATGGCAAGTCGACCTTGGCCGACCGCTTTATCCAGATTTGCGGCGGTCTCGAAGATCGCGAGATGCAGGCACAGGTCCTTGATTCCATGGATCTGGAGCGCGAGCGCGGCATCACCATCAAGGCGCACTCGGTCACGCTGTACTACACCTCGAAGAAAGATGGCGAGACCTACCAGCTGAACTTCATCGATACCCCCGGCCATGTCGACTTCTCCTATGAAGTCAGCCGCTCGCTGGCTGCCTGCGAAGGCGCGCTGCTGGTGGTCGATGCCGCTCAGGGCGTGGAAGCGCAGTCGGTCGCCAACTGCTACACGGCGCTGGAGCAGGGCCTGGAAGTGATGCCGGTGCTGAACAAGATCGACCTGCCGCAGGCCGATCCGGATCGCGTCTGCGAAGAAATTGAAGAGATTATTGGCGTTGAAGCCATCGACTCGCCGCAGTGTTCGGCGAAGACCGGCCTGGGTGTGGTTGATGTACTGGAGGCGCTGATCGAGCGCATCCCGCCACCGGTTGGCGATCGCAATGCGCCTTTGCAGGCGCTGATCATCGACTCCTGGTTCGACAACTACCTCGGCGTGGTGTCGCTGGTGCGCGTCAAACATGGTCGCGTCAAGAAGGGCGACAAGATTCTGGTGAAGAGCACCGGCCAGAGCCATCTCGTGTCCAGCGTTGGCGTCTTCAACCCCAAGCACAGCGAGACCGACGGTCTGCATGCCGGCGAAGTCGGCTTCGTCATCGCTGGCATCAAGAACATTTTCGGCGCGCCTGTAGGCGATACGCTGACGCTGATCGGCACGCCCGATGTCGACATGCTGCCCGGCTTCAAGAAGGTTAAGCCGCAGGTCTACGCCGGCCTGTTCCCGATCACCTCGGATGACTACGAGCCGTTCCGCGATGCGCTGTCCAAGCTTACGCTCAATGACTCGGCGCTGTTCTTCGAGCCGGAATCGTCGGATGCGCTGGGCTTCGGCTTCCGCTGCGGCTTCCTCGGCATGCTGCACATGGAGATCGTGCAGGAGCGTCTGGAGCGCGAATACAACCTCGATCTGCTGACCACGGCCCCGACCGTGATCTACGAGATCGTCACCAAGAAGGGCGAGACGCTCTATGTAGACAACCCCTCGAAGCTGCCGGACACCGGCTCGGTTGAGGAGTTCCGCGAGCCCATCGCCGAGTGCCATATCCTGGTGCCGCCGGAATATCTGGGCGATGTCATCAAGCTCTGCCAGGAACGACGCGGCACGCAGAAGAGCCTGCTGTTTCACGGCAAGCAAGTCGCGCTGACCTACGAAGTGCCGATGGGCGAGGTCGTGCTCGACTTTTTCGACCGCCTGAAGTCGTGTTCACGCGGCTATGCCTCGCTGGACTACGCCTTCACGCGCTTCGAGCCATCCAGCCTCGCGCGTGTCGACATTCTCATTAACGGCGAGCGTGTCGATGCGCTGGCGATGATTTGCCATACCGACAACGCTCGGTATCGCGGCATGATCATTGTTGAAAAAATGAAAGAGCTGATTCCTCGCCAGATGTTCGATGTTGCGATTCAGGCCGCGATTGGCGCGCAGATCATTGCTCGTCAGACCGTGAAAGCCATGCGCAAGGATGTGCTTGCCAAGTGCTACGGCGGCGATGTGAGCCGTAAGCGCAAGCTGCTCGACAAGCAGAAAGAAGGCAAGAAGCGCATGAAGCAGGTCGGCAATGTGGAGATTCCGCAGGAAGCCTTCTTGGCCGTACTCAAGGTCGACAAATAAACCCACGCGCACGCCGCGGGAGCGTTCATGGATATTGATTTTTCGTTGGTACTGACGCTGGCGGTACTGATTACCGGGCTGCTCTGGGGCTTTGATGCCTCAGCCTTGAAGCCGATTCGTCTGCGCCGCTTGCAGGCGGCTCAAGCAGCAGCGGCACAACAGGGCGCTACATTGCCCGTTGAGGCCGAGCAGAAGCTGCTGCGTGAGCCCTGGTTGTTCGAGACGGCACACAGCTTTTTCCCGGTGCTGGCGGTGGTCTGGGTGCTGCGCTCGTTCCTGGCGGAACCGTTCACTATCCCGTCCGGCTCGATGTTGCCATCGCTGGAAATTGGCGACTATGTGCTGGTCAACAAGTTTTCTTATGGCGTGCGCTTGCCGGTGATCGGTACTGTTGTGCTGCCCGTGGGTCTGCCGGCGCGTGGTGATGTTATGGTCTTCAAGTTTCCGGCCAATCCGTCGGTAAACTACATCAAGCGCGTCATCGGCTTGCCCGGTGATCACATTGAGAGCCGTGGCGAAGTACTCTTCATCAATGGCATCGAGGCCAAGCGTGAACTGCTCTCGCAAGAGCCGGCCATTGAGCCGTGGCAGCAAGTCTGGCGCGAAGATCTGCTGGGTGTGAAGCACATCACCCGTGAAGAAATCGGTCGTGAGCCTACGGGTGGCGACTGGTCTTACACCGTGCCGGCCGGTCATTACTTCATGATGGGCGACAACCGCGACAACTCCAATGACAGCCGCTTTTGGGGCCCGGTCGCCGAGCACCTGATTGTCGGTAAGGCATTCTTTATTTGGATGCACAAGAAGCCCGGCCTGAACTTGCCGAGCTTTGACCGCAACGGGAGCATCGAGTGACGCAGCCGCTGGCGCGCCTCCAGCGCATTCTGGGCTATCAGTTCCAGAGTGAGAGCTGGTTGCAGCTGGCGCTGACGCATCGTAGTGTGTCCGGTAAGCGCAATAACGAGCGCCTTGAGTTTCTTGGTGATGGCCTGCTCAATTTTGTCATTGCCGACTGCCTGTATCAGCAGTTCCCGGATGAAAACGAAGGGCGTTTGTCGCGCTTGCGTGCCACGCTGGTGCGTGAGGAAAGTCTGGTCATC